>Ga0209581_1000276_pt1 | contig 142360 bp, 166 predicted proteins | sample Coa_R2_FD_187160 | JGI IMG/M metagenome (GOLD analysis project Ga0209581, IMG submission 187160) | Surface soil microbial communities from Centralia Pennsylvania, which are recovering from an underground coalmine fire - Coalmine... | ecosystem: Environmental > Terrestrial > Soil > Unclassified...
TAGAATCCGCCATTGTGTCTTTTGACAAGGTATTGGAAATAAATCCAAGTCATATGTTGACACTATACAACAAAGGAATTTTGTTATCTGAAATGGCAAGACGAGAGGAAGCTATAGCGTGTTTTGACAAGGTATTGGAAATAAACCCGCATCATGTACCAACGCTGTATAACAAAGGATTGGCACTTGAATCGCTTGATCTATTCCATGAAGCATTGCAATGTTATGATAAGATAATCGAAATTGACGCAAATTATGGAAATATATTGTGTCAGAAAGGCAGATTGCTATCATCAATTGGAAAATATAAGGATGCAATAGACTGCTTTGATACTGCACTCGTATTGAACCCATCCAATACAAATGCTCTCTACTACAAATCTTGTGCAATGTTAAAAGATGGCAGGACCGAGGAATCTTACAACATCTTAGAATCAATGATCATGCTTGATTACAGATACAAAGAGATTCTTAGAGATGAAAAAGATCTTGAATGTTTTAAAATTGACAAGAGGTTTATGAAATTAATGAATTGATGTTCGTTTAGTATTTTTTCTTCACGATATGTTTGTTTTAAACAAACAAGGTACTATATGGAAATATTTTATAAAAAAATCCAGATGTTACTATATGGCGTTAAGAATACTTGTTGCCGAAGATAATCAAGACTTGGCAGAGACGTACAAAGTGGCACTTGAAAACAGGGGGCACATGGTAACAACTGCACGAGATGGAGTAGAATGTCTCCAAATATACTCAGATTTTCTAAAAAACGGAAGTAGTGAATCTCGGTCATCTTTTGATGTCGTAATATTAGATCAGCAAATGCCAGGAATGGATGGAATAGACGTTGCAAGTGAGATTCAACGAGTTAATCCAAAGCAGAGAATAATTTTCATCACTGGTTATGGTACAGAAGTTATCAAAAAATTAAGGGGGTTAAAAGAAGAAGTAGAGATAATGAACAAACCGTTCACACTAAAAGCATTGGTCATACAGATTGAAGGATGGTCTCTTTTTACTTGGCGAGAACATGCAAAACACGGGTTTAAGGATTGGGATGGGTATTCTGGAACCTCCGTACCTGTAGGTCCAAGCAGATCAACATAAGTCTGAGGTTTGTGATGCGGCAACATGATTTATCAAAAAGCCAGTACTGGGTTTAGGATAGGAGCATCAGTTGGCATAATAATACTGATGTTAGGTATTGCAATAGCTCTTAGTATATTTTCAACTGCTTCCATTACTAATCAAATGAAAGTCATAACAGACTTTAATGTACCGATTGAAAAGATGGCAATTCAGATGAACAATGTGCAAAAAAATCAAGAGAATTCTATGAATGACGCAATTAAATTTTTACAGACAAAAAATTTATCTGAATTTCAATCATCAGAAGATGAATTTTATATCTATCAAAACCTAATGACCAGTGAGATTACACAAACAAGAGATCTGATCAATACAAGTTCAGACGCACTGCCTCAAGAATACACTGATCCAAACTCTAATTCTATTTTAACAAAGATTGATGAGATAGAAAAACTCAATATAAAATATGAACAAACAGCAAGTGACATTTTTGCCCTATCTGATAACCATGATAGTGTCAAGATTGCCAATCTTGTAAAGGATTTGAAGATCAAAGAAAGTTTATTGGATACAAAACAAAATGAATTATTGACAGATATACAATTAGGATACCAAAACATTCAAACATCTGTAGATGATGCTAAACAAAGATTTTTGACATTTGAAATTACAATAATCGCATCAGCGGGAATTATTTCTCTAGCGTCAGGACACTTTGTAAATCAGATAAACAAAGATTTGAAGCATGAAGTAATCAAAAAGACACGATCACTTCAGAGAGCAAATGAAAAGCTCCGTAAATTAAATACACTAAAAGATGAATTCATAAACGAAGCATCGCATGAATTAAAAAGCCCTCTTAACCCCATTTACGGATTTGTGGAGCTTGCAAAGTGTGGGGGCATGGACAAAGAAGAGGCTTTATCCGGAATTGCAAAGCAGGCCCGTCAAATCGAGGAGGTAGCAAATAAAATGTTAGATTTGGGAAAGATTGACAATAACAGATTACAGCTATCAATTGAACGATTCAATCTAAATGATCTCATATTGGAAATCTCGGAAGCGGCACGAATGAGTATAAATGAAAATATCTCAATAAAGACATCCCTGAAAGGAAATATTGAGGTTGAAGCAGATAGAGTGCGCATTGGTCAGGTCGTTAGAAACATACTCAATAACGCAATGAAATTTACCTCTAGAGGGCAGATATTTGTGACTTCATCTAACAATGGAATTTGTGCAGAAGTCAAGATAATCGATACAGGAATAGGCATACATCCTGATGTTCTTCCCAACCTATTCAACAAATTTGTCACAAAAAGTCACAAGGGGGAGAATCTTGAAGGTAGCGGTTTAGGATTGTACATATGCAAGGGAATCATAGATGCACATAAGGGAGAGATTCACGCATATAACAATCACAACGGCGGTGCTACTCTAGTCTTTTCAATCCCATCGAGTCATCCTACAAATAACAATATGGTTCAAAACACACTTCGTAATTAGTTGTTCGTGTGACTCAAACAAACTAGTATTAATTTATCAATCATACAAATAAAATCACAGAATGGGACTTCAAATACTGTCAGGAGAAGACAACGAATTTGCCGCTCTACAATACAAAAAAATATTTGAAAAAAATCAGCATCAGATTACCATAGCAAGAGATGGTGAAGAATGCGTCACAAAATATAAAAAGGCACTAGAAAATTGCTTGCCAACCTCAGACCCGTTCGACGTCGTATTACTTGATTTTGTAATGCCAAAAAAAAATGGCGTAAGAGTAGCTAAAGAAATACTGGATTTGAGGCCACGTCAAAAAATCATATTTGCTTCCGCATTTGGAAGTGGGGTGCTGGATGATGCCTCTGCCATACTTAAAGATTCGATAGAAATACTGCAAAAACCGTTCTCCTTAGAGTTTTTGGTCAAAAAAATAGAAAGTTCCTGTGCCCTTAAAAGTACACTGAGATAAAATACATTTCCATTTTGGAATGTACTACAGAGCAAAAATTCCATAGTTCTTATCTGTTTTATTAATGATAATCCCTCATGGATAGCATAATGAACATAGTCATGCCAGAGTCTATGATGGCAAGCATTGATAACCTGTCAAAAAGCAAGAACTGTTCAAGCAATACCATAGTAAAATTGGCAGTCGCGAGATTTCTTTTCGATCAAACTCTTCCAATTCCAGAAGTGTACGAAAATAAATTCAAGCAACTTGAGGCAGTATCAAATGACATCATTAAAGAAATTCCTTTAGATAAGATAGTCTCAGTTCAATACACGTTAGATGACGGGAGAGTAATTCACGTCAAACGACAAAGCAAGATGCGCTAAGTATTGCTTTTAACATATAATGTCCTCACTCAAGTAGTATAAAGTGAAGACATTTCATATTTCTGCGAGATGTTCTTTGGTAGTCTTATGATAAATACAGTGGGTTGAGACCTTACAGATATTGTTCCACCATGTTGTTCCACAATACTCTTACAAATTGACAAGCCTAATCCTGTTCCAGTTTGTTTTGTTGTAAATAGCGGATCAAATATTTTTGGAAGTATGTCAGGTGATATGCCAGGACCACTGTCTTCAAACTCCAACTGTACACTTGATCCAAGATCGATCAGTCTAATCTTGATCTCGCCATTGTCATCCATGGCTTGAATTGCATTGATGATGAGATTTGAAAATACAGCTTCAAGTTTCCTCGAATCGCAGTTTATTTGTACGTCTGAGGTTGGTTTCATTATCTTTACACTAGGAGGAATCATTATGCCCACAATGGAACTGTCTAAAGTGGCAAGAATGGAAGTGGCCTGAAGTGTCAAGTCAGATCTTTTTACAAAGTTCAACACATCATCAATTTGATGAGTCATTCTTTGCACTGCCCTATCAAACCTAGTAAAATGCTGCAGCCTCTCTTCAACTCTCATATTTGGTTTTACACGCATTATGTCCATAGTATTTTTTACAATAGAAAGAGGATTGCGCAGATCATGTGCTAGTCTTGCAGCCAATTCTCCTATGACAGTAAACTTTGCGCTTTTGATAAGGTCCTGTGTTTTTTCATCGACCTGTTTTGCAAGAAAATCACGTTGCATAGATAGCTCTTTTTCTTTTGAAATCACTCTATCCAGTTTTTCTTTTAATTCTACGGTCATCTTGTTATAATGAAACTTTTGTTGCTCTAGTTCATGATTAGACTTGACAAGATCGTCATTCTTTTTATTTAACGACGCACTAAGATCAAGTAAAAATCCTACCTTGTCTTGTAAGTCGTGGTTTATTTTCGATAGTTCCTTTATCTTTTCCATAGACTCTGATGCTAGTTGATTCAAAAGTTTCTCTTTTTCTTGTAGTTCGGTTTTTGTAGCATCTAGCTCTTTGAATGCACGACCCGTAAGGGTACTAAGATCCTCTATCAATGATGACCTCTTTTGAGATTCTGTAGGCTGTTGCGTCATCCAACTTATTATGTTCAGAAAGGAACATTAACTTTTATGGTTGTGTGAAACGAACAAACATGTTTTATGCTAAAAAAGCAGCTTGGGAGAGAAATCATACCGTGTTTTTAAGCAGAGACGGTTGAAGGCAAATACTGTGCGTAAACCTTTCGGTAGAAAAAGATCAGGCCTAAAATTTCGAATTGTTCTATCAATAATATAACATCAAGGTTAACAAGCCATCCTCCCATCACATCATTCATTATTGCATACGTCATTGAGATTACTTGATCAAAACGTGAAAACACAGAGAAGGGACTACCGTCATGGAATTGCCATATCTTGCTCATTTCACTTGTTTGAGAGGGCGTCAGATTAGAATTGGAGAATATCATCTGAGTGATGACTTGTTTTTCATCATAATATACAGTATTACCTCTCTCAATCCAGACAAGAGTGCTGCCAAGATAAGCAATAAAAACTAGCGAAAGTCCCACGGCTACAACACCGGATTTTCCCCTCATTGTTTTTGTCATTTGTTTTACAAATATTCTGCCAAAACCTCCAAGTTTATTCTTGTGAGCAAGAAAAGTTATCAGAATCATCATAGAAGAGACTAGACCTAAACTACCAATCCAGTGTGACGAAACATAAGCGTAGAAAACCATTCTGACGGGGAGAAATATCCCAGTAATAACAGCAAAGACAACAAGTTTGTCCCTAATATCCAGTAATCTGACTCCCAACTACTATCATTCCCAACAATACTTTGCTGAAGTAGGTTATTTATTTATCTCAGTATTTTCCTGTGACACATACGAACTTCATAAAAAATCTGATAGTTGTGCCTACAAACTAGATTTATTTTTAAAAATTTTTAAATAATTTTTTCAGTTTTTTTAAGATTTGATGTTATAGTCATTTCTCCAGAATTTAGACTGAATTTTACCCATCTTCCAAAATTTGCTCCCGTGTCTTCAGAAACCAAGGGAATATTATTTTCATGTAAAATTTGTTTTATGGCAGAAATATTTCGTGGCCCTACATTAAACAAACCAGTTTCAGATTCATGCGAGAATATGGCTGCACCACCTGCCATTTTTGCCTGAATTCGTTTAGGGTCTGCGCCCAATTGTATCATACCATCCATCATATGCATCAGTGCATCATCAGCATATTTTCCTCTTTCCTCTTCAACCGTTTGTTTTTTTTCATTTAGTTTTTTTGGAAGCATGATATGTGCCATGGATGCGACTTTAGCATAGATATCATAAAGACATATCGCAACACATGAACCTACAAAAGTTTTCAGTTCACTCTTGTCACCAGTTATTATTTCTAATCCTCCCATTTTCACTTCAGCTACGCGGTTCATTTGTATCATTCTACACAACAAGTTTTTCTACTTCATTAGGATCTTGAATAAGAAGCATCTGTAGCTCAATTCCTGAATGGAGGCTTCGGAACTCTACAGCTGAAACAACGACGGCATCAGAATGATATCCGAAATCGGACATTACTACTTCAAGCAATGTATTCAGCGATTCAATAGCAAATCCTGGCACAGAAGACCACACTTTGCATCCTTTATCGTTATCTATCGCGTTAACAATGGATGCTGTCAATATATTCCCGATTTCAGAAATAGATGATATAGCAAGTTTATCAAATTCATTTACATGGGATTCTGGGAGTAGTTTTTTCGCTAATGGTTTTAATTCTTTTTCTAGCATGTACCACAATACACCTATGTGTAGATCTCCACTACATTTCACATATACAGCAGACATGACGTTCATTTTTTCAGAGTCTGGAATAAGTGAATCAAAATTTGTGATCGTTATTTCTTGTGTTTTTTTAAGGAAGTATGAGATTGGCTCTTCAAGAATTACATTAAGAGACGGAATTGTTTTTGCAGCAATATATGAATCTAAAACCTGTTCTAACTGTTGGAGGTTATCGGCATATTTCAACATGACATATTAGAGTAGGATGATAATATTGGAATGCTTGTACGAATTGATCATACATGCAGAATTATCAATTAGTATGAAAATTCAAGATAAAATGTCAAATGCTATTTGGTAAGACTTTTTGGTATATTCTCTCACGGGCCATTACAGGGAAAAACAGTTTTTCACATTTTCTTCCCAACATGGTTTCATCCATCCCTAGCACTAGGTATCCTCCATCTCTCAAACATTGATGAAATTTTTGTAGGATTAATTCTTGTGCTTCTCTTTCATAATAAATTAACACGTTTCTGCAAAATATTGCGTCTATTTGTTTTGAATCACTAGATAAAATGTCGCATGTTCTAAATGTGATCTTACTTTTTATTGAAGGATTAATTCCGTACTCCGTATCAGTTTCGCCTGTTATCTTATGAAAGTATTTTGTGATGATATCAGAGGGTAATTTTTCTATACTTTTTGCAGGATACCTTCCATTTTGTGCATATTCTATTGCTTTTTTACTAATATCGTTTGCAATTATCTCAACACTAAAATTGTTTAATTTTTCAATTATATTTAAAAACATAATTGCAATAGAGTATGGTTCTTCACCTGACGCACATCCTGCACTCCATATTCGAATTTTTCCAGATTGCCCTAAATTAGATAGAATTTTTGGAGTTATGAATAATCTGAAATTATCATATACTATGGAGTCTCTAAAAAAATTGGTTACATTAATGGACAACGACAGAAATAATTCTTCAAATTCTCTTCTTTCATTTTTTAACACTAGTGCATAATCAGAATAATCTTTTATATCTAAAATCCCCATTCTTCTGTCAAGTCTTCGTTTTATGAAAGCTGATTTGTATCTTGTAATGTCAGCTCCGTAGCTTTCAAACACTTTGCCAAAGACATTCAGAATCTCATCGTCTGCAGATAATTTACTTAAACTCAAAGCAATTCCCCCATTAGACATAGATGAACGAAACAAAATTTACTGTTTATTTCTGAATTAGTTTTTTCACCAATCAAATAAATCATCTTTTATAATTCAAAAGCTTTCTTGCATTATTATGATCTTGAATTATCAGCATATGTACACGTATGTCGCTACTTGTTCCGTTCAATTCTACTTCGGTCACAAGGTCACCTACAGGACAAAGAAATTCCGACGCATGAGGTTCCAATAGAGCAGACATCGAAGTCACTGCAAAATTGGGAGTTGAAAGGTCTACCTTTAATCCAGTATGGTCAGACATGGCATTAAAAAACGAACCTGACATGATATTTGCCACTTCAGATATGGCTGATTTTCCCAGATCATCGAGCTCGTCAATCTTTTCCATACACATTAGCTTTGCAGCAATTTTTTTTGCGTCATTTTCCGGTATGGAATACAAGATTCCAAGACGTACATCGCCCCCGCCATGAAGAAATACTGAGCAGAGAACCAGATCATTTAGAAAATCTTGCAGATTGTCAATCTTAGAAATCTCCGTGTGTGTTTTTTTCAGATTATGCGTGACAGATTCCCCCAGAAGTGAAGATAGGGCAATTGCTGTTTTCTGCGCTACATATGAGTCTAGCACATTTTCAAGAGAGCATAATTCAGTTTGGTTTAAAGTTGTTGTACTCATATATTTTCTACACCAACAAAGAAGGTTCAAGAATCAACGCAACCTTGCCATCAGGCAATATAGTTGCATCTGAAAATGCAGCCAAAGAATTCGACATTCCGTCTAGACGTTTTATTACTACTTCTTGTTCCTTTTCAAGAGAGTCTACTACTAAACCATATGATTTGCCATCTTTGTCGACAACTACAATGTTTACTTGTGTGTCTGCTGCATCTTCAAGTGAGTTTTGGAGACCAAGAGCTTTTGAAGCACGTATGATAGGGACAACTTTGTCTCTCAGAGTTATCATTTCGTTACCATGAACATGCTTTATCTCTTTACTATCAACGGTAATTGTTGTTGATATGCTTGAAAGAGGCAAGATGTATTTCTGGTTAGATATGTTGACTAACAAACCTCCTATTATGGCAAGGCTCATCGGTATGGTCAAAGTAATATTGGTGCCTTTTTCTTTTTCAGTGTGAATTTTTACATACCCCCCTACGTTTTTGACCTGAGTCATCACAACATCCATTCCTACTCCTCTTCCTGAGATATCTGTAACCTCTTTTGCAGTGGAAAGTCCTGGCGTGCCAATTAATCCAACAATTTCTTCATTAGACATATGATCAATCTCATCCTGAGTTCGGATCTTCTTTTCCAATGCTTTTCGCTTGATTGCTTCAAGATCGATTCCTCTTCCATCATCTATGACTTGAATTTCTACTCTATCCCCAACACGATTAGCTCTCAACTGTATTGTACCCGTTTCAGGTTTTTCCATCTCTTTTCTTTCAGATGGAGTTTCCAAACCATGGTCCACGGCATTCCTTAACATGTGGAGTAATGGATCAGTAATGGCGTCTAAAACAGTCCTGTCTAGCTCAATACCGGCACCCTCCATCTCCAGTTTGACTTGCTTACCTAATGATTTAGAAACATCCCTTACCATTCTAGAGAATCTGTTGAAAACTTGGTCTATCGGAACAAGTCTTATTTTCATTGTTTGATATTGAATGTCAGTAATCAACCTGCCTAAATTCATTAATACTTCTCGTCCTTCATCAGAGTTGTAACTTTGTACAATCTGATCCAATCTCATTTTGGAAATCATCATTTCTCCAACTAGATTTACTAGGGAATCAAGGTCATGCATCTTTACTCGCACTGTAGGCGATTTGATCTGTTGCGAAGACTGCTGATCTGAATCGGCGTTATTTACTTTAAACTGATGTGGATTTTTTACACAGTTTAGAAACTCATCTAAATCGATCTTCTTTGTTTCATCGTTTACTAATTGTCTTAGATGATCAATTCCAAGAAAAAGGACATTTCCCAATTCTGCATTAATTGTTGTTTCTCCTTTTCTAAATTTATCAAAAATCTCTTCGATTGTTTTACAAATTTCTCTTATCTGATCATATTGCATAGTGGCAGCCATTCCTTTCAAAGTATGAGCAGATCTGAATAGGATGTCAACATGTTCTTTTACGTTTGGTTCTTCTTCATACTTCAAAAGATGTTGGTTTAAGCTTTCTACATGTTCCAAAGCCTCTTGTACAAACATCTCACGGTATTTGCTATTTTCAGACATCTTGTTTTATCACCTTGATTATTTCTTGTGCCAAATCATCAGCATTGATCATTTTATCTACCGCACCAAGCTCATTTGCAGCTTTTGCCATTCCAAAGACTACTGATGACGATTCATTTTGTGCAAGTGTAAATCCATGTCTTTTTTTTATCATTTTCATTCCAAACGCTCCATCTTGACCCATGCCAGACAAGATAACGCCTACTGTGTTGGCACCAAATACTTCAGATGCAGAAACCATTGTTACATTAACAGCTGGTCGCACACCAAATCTTTTTGGGCCTTGATTTAGCTTTATCCTATGAGAAGAGGTGACTTCCATGTGCATGTCACCTGGTGCAAGCAGTGCTACTCCTTCTTGTATCAAGTCATTCTCAGCAGCTTGTTTGACATGTAACTGTGAGACTTCATTGAGTCTTTCTGCAAATGATGAGATGAATTCCTTGGACATGTGTTGTACTATTAAAAATCCAGCAGCTACGTCCTTTGGAATTTCTTGAAGAATGTTTGTTATTATACGCGGAGCCCCAGTTGATGCGCCTATAACTACTACTTTTGACGCGGCTGTGTCAGATATGTTGTTTTTGATATTACTCGGTCGTAGTTTCGAAATAGCTTTTGGAACCAACACATTTGGATTAGATTTAGAAACAGCTTCTATTTTCGATACTAGGATAGTCTTCAGATTTTTTATGATGTCGCTATCATCTTGTGGTATAGAGACAAAATCTACTGCGCCAAGTTCTAATGAGTCTAAAATCACCTTGGCTCCAGATTTGCTATAATTACTAACAACAATAATATTGACAGTTTTTTCCTTCATTACATTCTCAATAAAGGAAAGTCCATCCATGTTAGGCATTTCTAGATCAAGCAATATGACATCAATTTTCAAATGTCTAATTTTTCGCAGTGCTTCAGAACCATCACGTGCAGTGTCGATGATTTTTATATTATTTTCTGATGACAATAAATCACGCAATAATTCTATCATATATGGAGAATCATTTACTATCATGACGTTGATCTGATTCTTCTCAGATGCCATCATCATGTTTATCTCGCCCTGATAACCTTGCTTATTACCATAGCTACGTTTGATCTATCAAATGGTTTTACTACATAATCTCGCGCACCAGATTTTATCGCATCTTGGACAATGTGTTTTTGTTCAACAGATGTAACCATGACTACTTTTGCTTTTGGATTAAATTGCATTATGGCCTTTAGCGCTTGAATTCCATCTGCTTTTGGCATGTTTATGTCCATTGTTACAATATCTGGTTTTACTTGCTTGTATGATTCAACTGCGGCTAGACCGTCTCCTGCCTCATACACTTGAGATACAAGGCCATGAGATACAAGGATGTCTTTTAGTACAACTCTCATGAACGAAGCGTCGTCTACAATCAGAATTTTTGTAGCGTTGGCTGTAGACATATTTTATGCCTCTGCTGATGTTGATGAAGAATCATCTTCTAGAAGTTTTACCATATCCAAAAGCACAACAAGTCTTCCAGAAGTTTTAGCTACACCGTTTATGTATGCAAGTGATTCTAATCCGCCAGATAGATTTGTCTCAACTTCTTTTAATGGAATGCGCATGACCTGGTCTACCTCATCTATTAGCAGTCCAGTGAGTCTGCCTTTTACGTCTGCTACGAGAATGCGAGCTTTTGAGTTTATTTCACTACTGCTAAAACCCAATTTTTCTTTTACATCTACTACTGGAACAATCATGCCTCTGAGATTCATTACTCCTCGTACATAGCTTTTAGCATTAGGCACCTTGGTGATTGATTCTAGCGGTCGTATCTCACGTACTTGTTCTATTGAGACGCCGTAATCTTCTTTTTTTGATGTTTTTTTATCAACTAGACTGAATACTACAATTTGTAAATTTCCTTCGATAACGGTTTCGCTCATTACTGTGCTACTACCTCTTCTTTTGATTTGTAGTATGAGGAATTGGAACCGTCTGGTAGTTTGAAGCCAGATGCAATCTTCGAAAGATCATCTGCCATACTTGCCATCTTTTGTACAGATGCTGCGATTTCTTGAGTTCCAGCTGTTTGTTGTTCAGTAGCGGCCGAAGCTTCTTCAGTGGCAGATGCATTTTGTTCGGAAACTGCAGCAATTTCAGATGCTGACTTTGATAATTGTTCTATTTCAGCAACTTGAGCCTTGGTAGTATTTGCTACGTCTGTCACATTTACTGATACTTCTTTAACTTTGGTTGCAATCTCGTTGAGCGCCTTTAATGCTTTATCAATGACAAGCCTACCTTCTGATATCTCTTTGCTGCCACCCTCTATACTCTGCACTGTAGCCTTTGCATCATCTTGAATTTGCTTTATGAGACTGTCTATTTCTTCAGATGATTTGGCAGAGCCTTCTGCAAGTCTTTTTACTTCATCAGCTACTACAGCAAATCCTCGTCCCGCCTCGCCTGCACGAGCCGCTTCGATTGCGGCATTTAACGCAAGCAAGTTTGTTTGGTCAGCAATTTTTCGTATAACCTCTAAAACAGCAGTAATTTCACCACTTCTATCTGCCAATTCTTTGATCTTTTTAGCTGATTCATTAGTGACGCTGATTATCTTTGACATTCTAAAGTCTGCTTCAGCTGCAGACTTTGAGCCGCTTTCAGATATTGCTCCAACTTCTTTAGTAAGATCAGCCGTTGTACCAGCTTTGAGCGACAGACTCTTCATATTTTGGGTAAGTTTTAATACTACTTTGCTAGTCTCTTCCAATTCCTGTGCTTGTGTCTGAGAGCCTTTTGATATCTGCTGAATCGTAGACGAGATTTGTTGTACAGATGAATTCATCTGTTCAGTTGATGAAACAACTTGGTCGGAATTAGAAGCAACCAATGATGAGCTGTCCCTTACTTGCATTACTAATTTTCTCAGATTGATAACCATTTGGCTAAATGCTTGAGTTAGCTTTCCAAGCTCATCATTTGATTTTGATTCCATTATCTCTACTGTAAGATCTCCTTGACCAATTTTTTCCGCCATCGATGCCATCTTGAGAATTGGTTTGGTAAAAGATCTAGCCACAAAATAAGCAGGGATTCCAACCACTGCTTGCATTATTATTCCGGTCACAACATAATGCATTGCGTCATCAGTGCCACCATGTCCTCCCACAGAATAGCTTGAAAAGGAAACGGTTGCTATTGAAATAGCAGATGCTACGTTTACCATTGCATTAATTTTTGTTTTTAGACCTATTTTGAAAATTTTCCCTAGATTCATTTGTCTTGTAATTTTTATTGCACATACCAATAATATGTTCACGTGTGTTTGAATTGATCACACACGAAAACTAGTGGACTTTCAGAATTACAATCAGCAGTTAAATAATTGCAGATTTTTGCATTGTTCATTGTAGAGTACGGTTCAGTTTCTCTCTAAGCTCTTGCTCTACTTCTAAAGCATGTAATTTTGAATTTACTATATTGTGAAGTAGTTCCTCATCTCGTCTTGCTAGCGCTCTTTCTTCTAGTTTTAACAATTCTTTTTTCACGTATTCTATATGGGAGATCCCCCATCTGTAACCATCCTCTTCACTTAGCGGCTCTGGTTCTTCTCTTTTTAGAACATCCCATATTCTTTCAAAAGGATAATCGTTTGGGGTATCTTGCATATCTCTAATTCGTTTGTCACAAATTAAAACAATTAGGATGTTTTTTATTAATACAAATACCGTTCTGGAATCAGGCTGCTCTTGCATGGCCCATTCTGGCCTTCTTTTTGCTTGCCTGACTGTTTTTAAGCTTGAAGCTTTTGGATGATCAGGGAATGCCACTTTGAGGAATATGTTTCATATCCTGGAGAAAATGCATGAGCCATGCAACATTTTTCGTTTTTATATTCAGACACCATAAATCCTTTTTTCTGGCTGAACAGATCATTTTTACCTAAAAATTCGATTGTTTCTTCAAGTTCAAGATCTTTGGAATCTGCAAGTACCAAACCATTTTCATCAACTATGCATACTCTCGTCCTGTCTTTTTCTTCATCAGATATCGGAACTCCTTTTACTATCTTTTGTGCCAAGTCTTGCCAACGAAATATGACTCCAAGGACTCCTAGAACTTGACTGTTCTGATCTCCATGCTCTCGTATAGTGCAAGAAAAGACTAGACTGAGCTCATTGTTAACCATTGGACATTTGCTAACTGTTTGAAATCCAAACTCTTTTCCACTGTTGGTTTTCATTGCGCTAGTAAACCATTCAGTATTTTTTGCGTTCATGCCAACTGATTTGTATTTTTCGGGCCTTCCATTTGCTACTATATTTCCATCTAGGTCGCACAACACCAAGTCGAAATACACAGTATAAGAATTCAGTATGATGCCCAATCGTTTTGCTACAATATCGTATGCTTCCTCAGTCTTTGACGATAATGCGTTAACAACACTATCATCAGTTGCCCACCACCGTACATCACATGACCTTTCGTATAGATTTCTATCAATCAAATCTATATTAGTTAGTGCAAGGTCAGAGAGTCTAGTTCCTCTAACGTTTGTTGCTTGTGTCTTTATCATATTTCCTAACTCATCTATAGAATCCCTACTTTCGTTTCTCATCTTCTTGCTTACTACGCCAATTTTACCTGAAAGATCGTTCATTTGTTCTGCTACCACTGAAAATGCCTTTCCTGCCACGCCTGCCCTGCTTGCTTCAATTCTCGCGTTGATTGCAATCATATGCGTTTGTCCGTTTAACCGTTCTATCTCACCTATTGCAGACTCTACTTTGCTTGCAAGAATCTCTGACAATTCGGCAACTCTTTCAAGTGTAAAACTGCCCTTTCCTTTAGCATTTCCTTCTTGTGTAGTATTTGAGTCAGGCTTTACTAGAGTATTGCTCATCTTAACTCACACCTGCAAAAAATGTAATTCTTACGCACTCTGCCCACATGCCATATTGCTAATTTTAGAGCGTTTACGTCTTTATAGAATGACGTGTGTACGTATCAAACATACAGTAACTATAAGATAATATTACAATAACAAAAATGAGATAAATTTCTCATATCAATACTACTTTAGGACATAGAGTTTATGTGAAAATGATTTACTTTGTGCTGTTCCAATCACGGTTTATCAAATGATATAGCAATATGGACCAGCCATGCTATTGCTACAGAACAGTTTGTTCAAATCAAACAGACTTGTGCATAATACCCCAGATACTTATCCACCATCAATGAACTCCGTTTCAAAACGTCGAACTCGTCGTGGAGTCATGGGTATAGAAGCTGCAATTGTTATGATTGCGTTTGTAATAGTAGCAGCAGCTCTAGCATTCGTTGTACTCAACATGGGTTTCTCGACCACACAGAAGGCAAAGACTGCGATAATATCAAGTCAGACAGAGGCAAGCAGTGCACTTGAGATTGCAGGCAAGGTAACCGGCATAGGATTCCCGTCCTCATCAGTCCTCAACGCCACCATCATACCAATCAAGGTGGCAAGCGGCGGCGACTCGGTGAATCTCGACCCGTCCCTGACCAGCATCAAATACTACAGCAACACGGTACGATACGACAACATCTATTCAACCAAGTGTCTGCTAAAGAGCACGACATACAACAACGTCACAGGTGCGTTCAATGATGCCGTGACTGCAGGATGCATCGACAAGGCCCCAATATCAGGAGCTACAACAGTAGGCGCCCCGTCAACCACCCAGGCAATAGTATACTGGGACGTATCAGGAGGCTCTACTCTCAACGGAATACTCTCTCAGGGACAGCATGCAGACATTGCAGTCGCATACAAGTCAAGCGACAGACCAGCAGACCTTGACAACGTCAAGGTAGAGGTCATTGTACCTACTGGTTCAGCATTGACTGTCGAAAGACAAGTGCCTTCAGTTACTACAAACATTGTAGACCTAGGGTAGTCAACACTCCCTAATCCCTTTTCTTTTTATTTTATTAGAAGCACTACATGCCATTTTAAATCTGGGAAAAGCCTAGCGCCTAAAAAATTGGGATTTGGTATGTTTAGAGACATTTTGAGATTTCAATTTGAACAAGCTTGTTTTTATTTTAGGTGAGTAGGTCGTAGAGGCATGGATCTGCGTTACTATATGATTTTTTCAATTAGTTTAATGATATTTTTATCAGCACATCTTGCATTTGCTGATAATTCTGGCATACCATGGAAAGTAACCATTAAGAGGAATGGAATAGATACAAATAGCACTGTTTTTTGGCCAGCAGAGTTACAAGCAAGACCTGGCGATACCATTTTGTGGATAAATAATGACACCACGGCTCACACCATAACAAGCGGTGTGGCAGACCGTATGAATTATTCAGGCAAGATATTTGATAGCGGTATTTTGAATCCGGGTCAGGAATATTCATTTAAGATACCTGCAGGGATCTGGTCGGCCTATTATTATTTTTGTAAAATTCATCCGTGGATGACAGGAAAGATAGATGTGGGGGATGCATACCTTGGAAGATCACCTCTATTTACCATTACAACTGACAAGGAGTCGTATTACAGTAATGACATCATACGGATATCAGGCGTGGTAAATGATACCACACAAATCATGCCCCTCGCGATTCAAGTTTTTGACAGTCAGAGGAACATGGTATTCTCAGACAGCACAAATTTGCTTACAAATCACAGGTTTCAATATGAACTCAAATCATCAATTTTCAAGAATAGCGGAACTTATAAGATCAAAGCATTTTATGGATTTCCTGCAACATTCACAGATGTTAACTTTTTTTTCAACAGTCAAACCATAAGCGCTGACACTACCAGCTACAAAATTCCATACTGGGTGAAAAATAATGCAAAATGGTGGTCACAAGGTCAGATTAGTGACTACGATTTCGTCAAGGGCATACAGTTTCTCATATCTAAGGGAGACTTGAAGACAAATATTTCAAACCAATCTTCAAAGGCAAATGTGATTCCGTCATGGATTAGAAGTGATGCAGGATGGTGGGCCAGCGGAACCGTATCAGATGAAGAGTTTATTGCAAGCATACAGTATTTGATAGATCACGGGATAATCAACATCTAAGAAAATAAGAAATTCCCATGTTTGATCATAACAGACACACTCGTGGATAATACTGCACATAGCCCTAATACCATCAATGAACTCCGTTTCAAAACGTCGAACTCGTCGTGGAGTCATGGGTATAGAAGCTGCAATTGTTATGATTGCGTTTGTAATAGTAGCAGCAGCTCTAGCATTCGTTGTACTCAACATGGGTTTCTCGACCACACAGAAGGCAAAGACTGCGATAATATCAAGTCAGACAGAGGCAAGCAGTGCACTTGAGATTGCAGGCAAGGTAACCGGCATAGGATTCCCGTCCTCATCAGTCCTCAACGCCACCATCATACCAATCAAGGTGGCAAGCGGCGGCGACTCGGTGAATCTCGACCCGTCCCTGACCAGCATCAAATACTACAGCAACACGGTACGATACGACAACATCTATTCAACCAAGTGTCTGCTAAAGAGCACGACATACAACAACGTCACAGGTGCGTTCAATGATGCCGTGACTGCAGGATGCATCGACAAGGCCCCAATATCAGGAGCTACAACAGTAGGCGCCCCGTCAACCACCCAGGCAATAGTATACTGGGACGTATCAGGAGGCTCTACTCTCAACGGAATACTCTCTCAGGGACAGCATGCAGACATTGCAGTCGCATACAAGTCAAGCGACAGACCAGCAGACCTTGACAACGTCAAGGTAGAGGTCATTGTACCTACTGGTTCAGCATTGACTGTCGAAAGACAAGTGCCTTCAGTTACTACAAACATTGTAGACCTAGGGTAGGAGAAAGTGATATGGGAATGATCACTACAAATCCATTTTTTTTACTAACAAGGATTTCAAAAAATACACGTTTTTTCATAGTAGGAAGTTTCATAGCATGCCTTGGTTTATTTTTATACGAATTACTTCCAGAATATCTTTTCATTCCAACGCTTGCAGTACTATATTTTGGACTTCCATCAATTGTGATAGTTGCAATCTTTTTGCTAGTGCCAAAAATGTTATCAAAGGGCATACAAGATGCGCCACAAGCTAACACAGGTCCATCTGACAACATGCAACAACCTCTGGTTGAGACGATTTCGCTTGAACAGACAAAGGAACAGGACATGATTTTACCAGACAACACGTCTGGTGGCACAGTACAAGGGACAATACAAAGCCAGATGTCAGCATCTGAACCAGTGAACCAGAACATAATTCAGGCTCCAGTTGTAGACGAGGTTGCCGTGCAGGAGATGGTTTCAAGAGCCATGGAGCCCATACAAAAAGACAACATGAGGATGCAGGACACTATAACTGACCTAAGAAGCGAGATAAATGCAATCAAGAGTAGCATGGATTCGCTGGCTTCAACGGTGGAATCCTCATTGACCGACCTCAAGTCATTCCAAGCCGAACTTGCAAATCCGCTAAATTTCATGCGAAAATATTTTGATTCCATGGATATCAAGTCATTGTCTGATCCTTCTCTTCCTTTGCATGTGGAACAACTGCCTTTATCAGAACCGGTTCCAAATTCGACTAATGAAAAAGATGAATCTGACATGGTCAGAACGGAAGCGCAAGAAAACAACACGAAGGGTAAGGAGAGTGTTTCGGGTCAGAATATGAAAGATCATGCAAGTAACGACATCTTTGCAAACGATTCCAACGAAGTGCTCACGTTTAAGCAAATGCTTGGCGGAAAACTAACCCTAGGTAAGCTAATGACGACGATCTCATTGATGGAAGAGATACTACAAACACTTGGAAGAGACTCCATTGATGTCCTAATTGACCAGTGTAAACTAATGGGCCTCAACCAGGAGGATGAACATATTGTTTACAATGTAATCAATATGATGGACAAGTCTGGTTTGTCCGTTAACGACACACTCATCATGTTATACAAGTTTGGCAAAGTGATGGGGATGAATGATAGAGAATCGGATTTGATTTATGCTAAACTGATGATGAATCACGGTAAAAGTCAAGAAAATGCAGTCATTGTGGAAAAGAAGGTAGGATAGATGGCGTCTGCAGTTTTTACCGAAGCTATCCTGATAGTAGCTTCAGTCATAGTGGCCGCCGGTCTTGCAGGAGTGGTGATGACAAAGGTTGGATCGTTCCAGTCAACATTCACCCAGACAACGGAGAATCAAAAACAGACTGTTCTTACAAGCATCAAGGCAATCTACCTCACCAATGAGACAGATACAAGCGTAAGCGCATGGGTAAAAAATATTGGGTCATATCCCATTACAAATCCCCAGAATACTGATGTCTATTTTGGCCAGGTCAACCAAATGCAAAGAATCCCATACAGCAATCCCACGTCAGGTCTGTCATGGAAGTTTGCAAGTAACCTGTCAGTATGGAACCAGACTAACACAGTGCAGATAGATATTTCAAACTTATCAACCATACAATGCGGCTCCACCTATGAGCTACAGGTGACTACCCCCAACGGAGTAAGTGATCAGCAATACACAAGGTTTTGTTAGCAGGGGAGGAGGCGAAATGGGATTAAGCATAGCAATTTCAGGTGGCATCGTGACTTTTTCTATTGTATATGCCATGATGTCTTTTTCAACTGTCGTAGATGACTCTACAAAGATAAGCACTTCACAGTCACAAATGTCAAATAATCTATTTGCAAGATTGCAGACAAACATCAGCATATCCAATCTGCAAGATGTTGGTGGTACAAGCCCTGCCACTTTTAAAATAACAAATACGGGAAACACGCTGTTATGGAATTACAATAGTTTTGATATGATTGTAACATATCAAGAAAACGCCACAGGCAATCCTGTGCTGACTGAGACTCTGAAATATGCAAATAGTTGTTCGGGGTTAGCTACAGGCAAGTGGTGCATCTCAAGCATTCAAAATGACAACATGCATCCTGGAATGCTTGACACAGGCGAGATTGCCACAATTGATGTACAACCATCACACCCTACACAAAGTGGCGGTACTTTTGCATTGGAATTTGGGACTGACAATGGTGTCACAACTTCAAGCTCGGTGATAATCACATGATGAAAACAATACCTACTGGTAATGAAGAGGTAGACAGGCAGCTCGCAGGGGGCATACCCACTCCATGCCTTATGCTGATAGAAGGTGAGCACGGAACGGGCAAGAGTGCACTTGCAGCCCAATTCATAAAGGGAATGTTGAGTTTGGACATGAAGGTTTTGTGCATTACTGAAAACACCGTAAAGGACTACATTGAGAAGATGAAGACGATTACCTTCAATTTCACCAAGCCGTTTTTGCAAAACCAGTTTTCGATACTGCCACTGCATGTGTACGGGGCAATGTGGTCTGAACGCCAATCATCCTTTCTGTTACCAATAATTGGCAGGTACATAAGCAGCAACGCCAAGAAATGTGATATTGTAGTAATTGATTCCGTCTCACTTTTGACTATGTATTCTGACGCAGATCAAATTCTTGACTTCCTGACAAGGTGCAAGTACCTAGTCTCTACAGGCATGTCAATCATACTTACCATGCATGCAGCCTCAATTCCGGAGGACGTTGCCTTGAGGATAAAATCCGCATGTGACGTTTACTTTTCCCTCAGTACCTCCAACATAGGAGGCAAGTCAGTAAAAGTTATGAAGATAATAAAACTGATAGGCTCCACATCACAGGCAGAGTCGTCCTTTGCCTTTGAGGTTGATACTAATTTTGGCATAAAGATCGTTCCGATATCCACGGCAAACGCCTAGAGGTAACCAAGATGAAACATAAAAAACAAGGAGAGTTTTGTCATGGGTTTTGATGTCTCTCTAATAAAAGACAGAAAGTTTGCAGAAGCACTCAAGAAATCACCTCACCTAGCTAACTATATAGCAACTTACATAGACCGAGGAAACCCCATACCGATATTCACGGAAAAACTAGAGGGCGAACATAAGAAACTCAAAGAGCCCAATCTCATCTATTCTATTTCTGACACTACATACATACATGTAAATCCTCACTCAAACTCAGCCGATGGGTATGTGGAATATGTAATTATAGAACCAGACGAGCCAGATAGGACTCTGATGGAGCAAGCAGACAGGCTTTTTGCACTCCATGCTGGCACAATGAATCCGCCAGTTGAGCTCACAGAACGCTTTAACATGATAGACCAGTACTTAGACAAGACAATATCTATCAGCAGTAACCCCGTGGATTATTCTAAAATTGATGTGATGAGGTCGAAAACCCTTCCCGTATACCAAAAGGATGTCGTCAATCTCAAGTACCATTTTCTAAGAAAAAGGGCCGGAATGGGCTTGCTTGACCCCTTCCTGACAGACCCACATCTGGAAGACATTTCAGTTGTCGGAGCAGGAAACATGTATGTCATTCACAAAATGTTCGGAGCCCTAAAGTGTCCGGTATTCCTATCGGTTGAAGAGATAGATGATCTAATAATTTCAATGTCGGAACAATTTGGAAAGACTGTGTCCCATGCAAAGCCAGTAATTGACGCAACCTTGCCAGAGGGATCCAGAATTAACATCGTGTTTGGCAAAGACGTAAGCAGGAAAGGAACAAACGCCACGATCAGAAGGTTTGCAAGTACTCCACTGTCCATAACCCAGATACTTCCAAGCAAGGCTCTGAATTCAACAGAGGCGGCATACTTGTGGATGATGATGGCAGAAGGCATGAGTGTATTTATCAACGGAGAAACAGCATCTGGAAAAACAACCACCATGATGGCCCTGACCGCTTTTATTCCCTCCAATTGGAAGATAGTAAGCATCGAGGATACGCCTGAACTTACTCTTCCGCATTCAAACTGGATTTCTGAAGTTACAAGAGACACGGGAAACCAAAACTCAAGTGTTACCATGTTCGACTTGTTAAAGGCTGCACTAAGACAGAGGCCAAACTATATTTTTGTAGGAGAAATCAGAGGGGCGGAGGCAAACATTGCTTTTCAGGCAATGCAGACAGGTCACCCAGTGGTAAGTACATTCCACGCAGCCAACATGACTGCATTGATACAGAGAATTACCAATCCTCCCATGAACATACCAAAGACCAATGTAGAAAACCTAAACATTGCATTGTTTCAGGCTGCAGTTTCTGGTCCAGATGGGAAAAGGGTAAGAAGGGTACTATCAATCAATGAAATCCTAGGATACAACCCGGAAGGAAACAATGTTATGTTCATCCCAGTTTTCAACTGGGACCCAGGGTCGGACGAAGTGAAATTTAGGGGAAAGGGAAGTAGCGCATTATTCATTTCCAAGGTGCTTGAGAAGAGAGGCCTCTCAAGAAAAGATGAGACGTTACTATACGAAGAGCTTGCGATGAGGGCCAACATACTAGATAAGATGGTCGAAAAAAAGATCTTCAATTTCTATGATGTCTACGATTCCATATCTCACTGTAGGGAGATTGGGTTGGAGGCATTCATGAAGGAGCTTAACATGTTATGAAGCAAAAGACGACACTTAAAGAAAAACTTGGGTCCATCAAGAGGGCTGACGACGAGTTTGTTTATTTCATGGCGTTTCTTTATGCGTTGTCTACAGGAGAAGTGGGTTCCGTCGACCTAATAAAGACCGCACAGTCTTCAGGATACGGAAAATATTCCAATACTTTCAAAGACGTTTTCAGGTTAGGAGTTGGATGGGGCTACGGCCTTGCAAGATCATGTGAAATGATTGCGTTAAAGTTTTCAGACAATGCTGATCCGATGAAGCAGTTGCTCGTAAAGCTTGCCCAGGTTATACGATTGGGAGATGAATTGAGGGTATTCTTTACAGATGAAATGTCTGCCACCATCCACAACTTTACAATAAGGTATGAGCGCAACTTGGAAACGCAGAAACTCTTCCTTGAAATGTTTTACACCATCTCGTCCACAGCTGTATTTATGATATCTGGAAATTCTATCATGACAATGCTTATGGGAAGTACGGATTCCCAGTCTGTATTTATGATTTCGTTCATAGGTGTGATTGTAAGCATGGGCTCATTCATAGTTATCATGTACATGCTGTTTCCAAGGGACAAAATATCCGTTGGAGACTATTCAAAGTCACAGAAATTCAAAATGCTGCTCTACATGTCAATAGGAATGGGGTCTTCTGTTGGAATCGTGCTGGCCATCACCAATGTAATTCCGCTTCCATTGGTTGCAGTGGTTGCAACAGCGCCGTTATTCATTCCTGGATATTACGCAAAGAAGATGGAATCAGATCTACAAGCTCTGGATGAATGGTATCCTTCCTTTATCCGACATTTTGGGGAGATATACATGATGGTGGGATCAATGGGTCAGACGCTTGACGCAGTTCTGAGGAGCGATTTTGGGCCGCTTCAGAAGCAGATAGTAGCCTTCAAAAATCGCATAAAGAACAGGATAAGGCCAGAAACTGGGTTTGAGCTCTTCTCACGAGAGGCCGGCACATCAATCATAGTGTCAGGAAACACCATAATGGCAAATGCCATGCAAAAAGGTTCAAACATGAATGAGGTTGGAAACAAGGTTTCTGAGATCTCACTAAAATTAAACGAGCTTAGAGCAAAAAGAAGACAGACATCAAGGACATTTGAGACAATCGTTTTGGTACTCCATGCTCTGACCATGGCAATTTTCGGCTTGATGAACAAGCTAATTGAGATTTTCCACACAATGATCACTGGGACACAGATTTCAAACAACGCTATCACCCTCAGCCCAATTGATCCGCATTTCATGGCCATAATGATGCCATTTGTTATAATAATCACATCTGCCATCAATGGTTTGGCAATAAAAGTAGGACAAGGAGGGCTTTTCAAGACAGTCTGGTTTAACATAGCCATGCTCAGCTCTTTGGGCGGTGTCGCAATGTATGGTACAACCATGGCACTATCAAAGTTCCTAGAGAACCACATACTTGACATATCAGGCGCAACCACTCATATGATATTATTTTTGAAATTCTTCTGATTTACAAATAGTGTGTATATGCTATGGATTTAATTGATCTGTGTGGGGTAAACAGACTTGGCAAGTAGCTTGTTAATTGTTTCTATTACCTGCTTCATATCAAACGGTTTGTAGACAATAGCGTCTGCTTTTAATTCTTTTAATCCATCTATTGTCTCAGGCCTCACATCTCCTGTTATCATTACAAGTATTGCATGAGGATTGATTTGGCGTATCTTTTTTAGAACGTAAAAACCGTCGTATCCTGGCATCATGACATCAGAAAATACCAAATCGGGGAAGATCTTTTGATACATCTCAACGCCCTGATTGCCATCAAATGCCTTGCCTAGCACCTTGACGTCGCAGATTTCAAGAAATTCTGCAAAAAGATTGACTGTGTCCTCATCATCATCAACGATTATGGCAGTACAACCCTTCTTTGACACCTTGCCAACATCAAGCATATTTTAGATATTCTTGTTATATATCTAATATTAGGTAGGTTGTCATTTTTAAACAAACAAAACAGAGACTTTTAGTCTAGTATAAGCCTCAAAAGGTAACTATTTTTAAAACTATACACGAATCTGCATAGTGCCAAAAATTCTTGGAATAATAGGAGGGGGACAACTTGGTATGATGCTAGTTGAAGCAGCAAAAAGCATGCCAGAGCACATCTCTAAAGTCATAGTTTTAGACCCGACAGAGAATTGTCCTGCCGCAATAGCAGGAGCAGAACAAATTGTTGCAGACTTCAAAGACAAAAATGCCATAGTTGAGTTATCTCTCCAGTCCGACATCATAACGTACGAGATCGAATCCGGAAATAGCGAGGTACTAGAGTCATTAAAAGCGCCTGTTTCTGTAAACCCATCACCTGCTACTCTTAGAATAATACAAGACAAGTTCATGCAAAAGACTTTTCTTAAAGAAAATGGCATAGCAGTACCAGATTTTCTTCCAATAGAATCACTTGACGACCTGAAAAGAAAGGTGGGGTCATTTGGATACCCCATCCTTCTAAAAGCAAGACGCGATGCATATGATGGCAGGGGAAATTTCAAAATAGAAAATGAAGGTCAGATTGAATCTGCATTTAGGCTCTTTGAGGGCAAACATATGATGATTGAGAAATGGGTTGATTTTAAGATGGAAGTATCTGTGATTGCGGCACGCAACACTAACGATGAGATTGCCACATATCCTGTAGTAGAAAACATTCATAGCGAAAACATACTGGAAACTACTATCGCGCCTGCAAGGATAGATTCTAAGATAGCAAATGATGCAGAAGATATTGCCAAAAAGACAATGGAGGTACTGCACGGTGCGGGAGCATTTGGAATAGAGATGTTTGTCACACATGGCAATCAGGTATTGATTAACGAGATAGCCCCGCGCGTACACAATTCAGGGCACCATACGTTACAGTCTAGCGATACCTCGCAGTTTGAGCAGCACCTCAGAGCAATCTTAGGTCTTCCCCTTGGAAGTACAAGGCTCAAACATTATGCAGTAATGCGCAACATACTTGGCCCAAAAAACTTTGCTGGCAGATACAAGCCAATTACAATAGAAAATCAGAAAGGAGTTTATCTGAAGATGTATAACAAAAACGAGGCAAAACCGCAACGCAAGCTTGGCCATATTAATGTCATAGATGTTGACGATACAAGAGATATTGATGCGCTCATAGACAAGGCAGAGAAGATACGAGATTCAATAAAGTTTGAACCCTTGCACTGAGAGGTTATTTCTTGGCAACAAGGGCGTATATGCCACCAACCCCATACGCTGCAGCTATCATAAGTCTGGATACAATTACTGCTATTGTTTGATTTGATACAAATGACGTGTCAACAAAAACAGCAACAGGAATAGCAACAAGAGAGATTGCACCCACAATTATTTGCTCGTGATTTGCAAGACCGCTGTACTTTTTCATGAATATGTAGGTTGAAGTGTTTCCCAAACCTATTCCAAGCAATATCAGGTATTGATACAATGGTGGAAAGGCTCCGATTGCTGCAAATGGTGCGGCCCAGCACAGTCCGTTGATTGCTTTTATCGGACCAGACCATTTGACACTATTTTTCATTCTGCCTCGTATAGACTGAAGAATGTATCGGAACTTGCCAAAGATTACTCCAAATGTTATGGCAAAGCTTCCAAGCCATATTATTATGTAATAATAAAGCGGACTCTGGTGCGCAAACGCCATCTCACTTAGAATGGAGGCAGAGCCAACAGCTATTGCAACCCCAACGAAAAGCAGTCCAAATGCACGTCTTACCTCAAGTGGCGAGTCTTGCATAAAGAATGATAAAATTTTTCTTTTACATAATTTAAAAGTTTGAATTGTTATCCAACTATGGCGATGGCTATAAGATCTATCGGGTAGATATTTTTTATAAAACCTTATTAAAATTCGATGTTGCATAAACCCATGGAATATTCAAAGAAATTTGTTGTTGGAATCATCATGGGTTCAAGCTCAGACAGCAAAGTGATGCATGCAGCAGCACTAGTCTTGGATGAGTTTGGCATAAAACACGAAGACCAGATAGTATCTGCTCACAGAACCCCTACAAGACTTGAAGACTATGCAAAACACGCCGAAAGGGAGAGGTTTAAAGTAATAATTGCAGGTGCTGGAGGGTCTGCACACTTGCCAGGCATGGTTGCATCTCATACAATAATACCGGTGATAGGAGTTCCAATAATGGTTTACAATGACAAGGGTAATTCAGACCGTTTCAAGTTTTCTGCATTTGGCGGATTGGACTCACTTTTATCAATATCAGAGATGCCTACTGGCTCCCCAGTAGTGACGGTAGGTGTAAACAAGGCAGCAAACGCTGGACTTTATGCGGTCAAGATACTTGCAAACGAGTCTTCTAACCTGAAGAAAAAGTTAAGAAAATACAAAGAAGAACAACACAAATCAGTGCTTAAGGAATCAGACGAACTGCGAAAACTTGGATTAACTAGATTTACGAGTAAGAAATTTAAAAAATAAAAAACCTCAAGATTTTCCTATACCTTCAGATCAGAGATTTGTACAAGATGCCTTGAAAAGTATATTGGATAGATATTGCCGGTACCAGGATGAGTATAGTTCCACCTCTTGTCATCAGAATTAATCTTTGTAAATTGTTCTGCAAATTCTGGAGAAAGCATTTGATATGCAGCATCGCCTATTGTAGTCTGATTGGGCTGGGCAAGGGGCAGTATTTTTGAAACTATTGTGATGCTGTGTCCAATAAGATCAGGGTCAGAGCCAAGAAAGACTATTCGGTTCTTGCCCGCATCTATGCCAATTCGCACACTTATAGTTGGCAGGCCAAGGCTTGCAAAGATTGGGTTGAGGGAGTGCTTTATCAGCATGTTCATTGAATGTGCACATCGTATGGCGTTTTCTGCCATGTTCCCAAACTCCTTGAGTTCTGGAAAGAAAGCAATCACGGCATCTCCTGCATATTTTAGCACAAAACCTGCATGTTTGGATGCTATCACAGACATTTCTTCTGAGAACACTTTGATCAGTCCTGAGAGCTCTTCTGAGGTGAGCAAAGTTGCAAGCTTTGTTGAACCCACGATATCTACATATAGGATTGCGACGTTGATTTCTTGCTCTGGCCAGAGACTCAAGAATCTGCTTGCCACATATTTTAGAAAAGCCTGCGAATACGAGTCTGACATCTTCATTTTGTATAGTGAAAAGTTCCTCTTTACTCTAGTCATGCTTTCTATCACTACAGAATCATCAGCAGAGAGGATTTGAAATCTTTCAATTGGTTTTACGTGATAGATAACTGATTCAAGCACATTCAACGGAACAAATTTTTTCTCAAGTACGTCATAGTATCCCTTCTCTCCTTCGATTTGTGGGGGAACAACCTTGAGATTTTCAGTGGTAAATCCAAAGGGAAAAGATGTGTTTTGATTCTTTGCAGCAGTCAATATTACATTGTCATATTCATTGAGTGCAAGCGCTTGTTCATTTTCAACGCCAGAACCAATATCTATGACTCTAGATACCGGGAAAATCGTAATCTTGCCTGTTTTTGAGTTTGATTTTATTATCTCAACTACGTCATTTTCAATGTTATCTGGAACGGTTACCTGTACTACATACTTGTCCTGAAATTCTGACCTGTACATCTCAGTGCCTTTTGCAGCGTGGACTTTGGAACCTACTCCTTTACCTCTACCCTTGACCTTGGAGATATTTACGGATACGTCGATTATCCTAAGAGCATCGCTTACTCCCATTAGGTCATTTCTAGGAATTTCTGCTTCAATTCGTATCATGAGTCTAGTCTAGATAAAGTGCGATTCCTACCAAATTTAAACCAGTGTGTAATTTCTCACGTTTTAATTCATTATCAGATTATAAGAAAGATATCAATTCGTGTTTAAGATCATTGTCTTTGCAAAGATGTTTTGTAGTGCAGATAAAAAAACTCTGGTATGATAGATAAATCATTTTACGTGCAACGAATATGTCCATAAGGAAATCTTGAGCCAATTAATTGCAAGATAGTGCTTTTTTTCATAGCTTCTGCAGTCGGCAACACCCGTACAATCACTTTGTTCTTTTCTATCGTTATTACAATGTTTTCAAAAACAGATTTGTATTTTGTCACCTTCTTACCATCATTAGTAGACATAAAACCTTGAGGAATCAACATGCCGTATTGAATTAATGTGTTAACCTTTCTATAGCCTGACGTTTGTGGTATGTTGTTCATACTTAGAATGTCTGAAATTACCCGCGGTTCGTCAAGAACTGTATTTAAGATATTTTTTTTATCATAATCGCCAACTGATTCAAGTATTACTTTGGCCAGATTCTCGTCCTCTATGGTAATCCAGTTTCTGTCATTGTGTTTATTTTCTTCAAGTATGAATATCTTGTCGATGATCTGCTTTTCAATGGTATCAGTCTTGTTGCCGTATAATTCCTTTAAAGCAAAATCTAATTTTTGAAAGTCTTCAATTGCATCACTAATTGTCACCCCATACCTTTCAAGTATGGTGCTTTGTATTTTTGATAACACTCTCTCTCCTAGTGCACTTTTTAGCGCATTTTCAAACGACTGTCCAATAAGCATATCAAGTCCTGACATGGCAATCTATAGTTTCAATATGGATAAAATTGGAGACGTGTAAGAAAATATGACAACAGGGGTCCACTCCAGTATGTCGAGAATCTGAACTTAAGTAAAGTATCTGGAGTTAGACCATATGTAGCTAAATAATAACTTTAATGTGTAGACCATCGATAAAGAATCAGTCCACATTGCAAATATGTCCTGGGATGGCTTGCTTGGGCTTGTCATAAAAAGCAATAATTCGTCGTCATCTTTTATGATAAAGCAGAGTTCCTCTTTTATCTTGTTTGGCATTTTTTTTGCTCTATCTTTTAATTTCCCTTTAAAGATGTAGGGGGTGTTTTTTGAAGAGGATGAGATGAGCTGCGATTCCACTCTAGAATCTTCCATTCTGTCCAAAAATCCAGAATGATAGAACTTCATGAAATCCTTCTCAGAGGCAAGAACTTGAATAGATTTTTTTGCATCATCTATCATATCGCCTATCTTGCTAGTCATTTGATTTATGCCCTGCAGCATTTGGAACTTGCCGTCTTTGACATAGTCTTGTTTTATGTTGTATCCAGGAAGCACGTTCCAGAGTTCGATCAAGCTTTTCTCTTGATTTTCAAGTTGCTTTACTCTCTCTTTTTCAGCATTGATAAGAACATTGATTGCCTTTTCTAACGGCAAGGCTGCAAATTTTATAGGATGCTGAAAAGAGGCAAGAACTATTCCCCTGTTTTGTAAATTGGTAAGAAGGTGATAAGTCTCAGTCCTTGGTATCTTAAGCGATTTACTGACTTGAGTAGCCGTGTTAGGTCCTGATTTTTCCAAAAATAGAAATACCTTTGATTGATTTGCTGTGAGACCAAATTTAGACAACTCAATTCGCAGTTTTTCAACTAACATTTCATAATCATATGATGTTGTCTCTAAACTGTCCATCTTTGAATATGCGGCCATGTCAATTGTCATCAATACCAGTCAAACGATAACAGTCTTAGCAATCAGCGTGTAACTAAATATTACATACAGAAAATCTATTCGTCCCGACAAGTTACAAATGTAGTTATCCTTCATGATATGGCCACATCATCAAGAAATAACTACAGGTTATCATTTCCAATAATGGAAAATAGGTTTTATATTTTAGACTTGCAGTAAATTTTTTATGAAGTTTTTTTCTTCGATGCACGATCCAAAAAGTAAGAGGTATGCAATTTACTATTCTGTGGTTCTTGTTGCTGTGACTGGAGTTGTAATATTCATGACTCTGCAAATTATTCATCAAAACCCGCTCCAAGGTTCAATGACTTTCTTTGAGGGGTTTTTCTCTCTGTTCATGCTGAGCCGAAATGAGGTAGTCGGAAAAGCCCTCATGTCACATCTTGCAAATATTTCAGCATTCATAAGACATTAGCTAGCTTTCTGAGCTAGACATTTTTCCCCTGATTCCGGCAAACTTGTCTGCAATATTGATTCGCTCAGATATTCCTTCCAGCATGTTCTTCTTTTTCAAGACTACAAATGCTGCAGCCGCTGCGCCTGGGATCACAAATAGTATTGGGCTAAGGCCCATTATTGAAAATCCATTTGATTGGCCACTATTTTGTGTAGATTGTCCTGAGGAAGCGGCAGGTACTAAGGGAGCATTGATGTGTACTTGTTTACTAGCAGTAACTATCTGGTATGGTCCTCCACCCACTTTTGCTTGGATTGTAACTGTATTTGGATCATTTGTGATTAGTGAAAGAGTTGCCTTGCCATCCTTGTCAGTCACAGAATCTTTATTTTGTATTGTTCCGCCTGTGATTAGCCAGTCTACATGTAGTCCTACAAGAGGCAAATTATTGTATGTTGCAGTAGCAGTAGCAGCGATAGGAGAGTTGTTATCAGCATAATCATTTGAATTAATGGTTACGACTGGTGTGAAACTTGTTATCGTTACATCAAACTTTGACAGTGGAAGCTCATTGGCAAGCACTGCTACTTCTGCAGTGCCTCCTGCCTTTGCATTGGCATCAAACGTGGCATAGTAAGAGCCTTGCTTGATCTGCACGTTATCAGGAACACTGAGTATGGTTGGATCACTTGAGACAAGTTTGATGTTAATATCCTTGTCAGCCAATATTGGGAGTTGTTTATCATCTAATAACTCAATTGAAAATAACAATGAATTGTTTGAAGTAATTTGATCTGGATATCCAAGCATTATGCTGCTTGGTTTAGACAATGCGCCTGTAACAATGAAGCTTGATGAATAATCAGGTGTTGTAATGGCTACGTTTTGTGTTCCGCTCTTTAGCAAAGTCTCGTTAGCAAGAAACACTGTCTCACCTTTTGGAACGGTCACCTGTATTGGTGAGATTGATTCTTGCGGTGAGATGAGGGCCTCAAAACCATTCTTAAATGAACCAAGTGCGCCATTGTTTGTTGTATATACTGCCATTGGGAATTGCGTATTTGGCAAAACCGTCGTAAGAAGAGAACTGGCTACCAAACCTGAAGTTGTTGGAGAAACTGCCGCGACAACTGGTGTTACCTGTTGTGGAGTACCAGAGACAACATTGAGTGTGATTGGATTTGCAGCAGTGCCAACTTTAGCAAAGACAAGCGCAGATTGGGCTCCATAACCCATTTTTACATTCGGTACAGAAACTGTAGATGTATCAGAAGAATCGATTTCAAAAGAAAGGTCAGACTTGGCAAGTGCAGGCAGACCCATAGAATCCTTCAATGCCAGTATGCCAATTAATTCGTTATTCCCTGTTGCAAGGATTGGAAGTGGATAAAAGCATGGCGTTTTGTCATCTATGATGAAGTTTTGCGCAATAGCAACAATCTGAACTTGGGATGAAGATGTTGAAATTGGGTTTAGTGCACAAATTGAAGATAACGTGCTTGTTGCAGTCGTGGTTCCTGTTGCAGTTGTTGAACCAGCTGTTGTGGTACCGCTTGTTGACGTTGTACTAGTTGTAGTGGTCGTACCGCTTGCCGATGTTGTACTGGTGGTAGTTGTAGTACCAGTAGCAGAAGTTGAGGTGCCAGGTGCTGTTGTGCCTGTAGTTGCGGTGGTGCTGGTCGTAACTGTCATGGCGGCAGGGATTGTACTGATTGCATAGCCTTTGGCTGAGATGACTACATTGTATGTTGCATTTACTCCCGCTGTATACTGTACAGGGACATATCCCCAGTAGGATCCTTTCTGGATAACCAGTCCGCCGTTTACCTGTGCAGATGGGCTCTGACCGCTTGTATTAATCGATGATGTATCGTTTTTATTTACGATTCTAACCGATACTGGAATGTCATCTTGGGCCAAAACAGGATTTCCTGCAGAATCATGTAACTGTACTATTATGTAGGACACTGAATTTTTATCGACGTTTACTACAGGAGGATACGCATAAACCTGGAGTGTGTATTGTACTGCATTGTTATTAACAGTAACAGAAGTAGATACAGGCTGCATCGAAGGCGCGGACGCATATATCTGGGCGGTGCCTGGTTTTATCGCAATCAGTTTTTCTGTGGCATAGTAGGAACCTTGTTTTATTACCATTTGGGTCTTGGCTAGACTTGTAATACTACTATCTGACACGCTTAGTTTTATTGGAGTGTCTGCAGACACTGGAGTTGGAACGCCATCAGAGTTTACCGTTTCTACAGATACATAGCCTGTGTTGGGCCCTGTCGTAGAGAAGGTCTGCGGTGTAGCTTTAATCAAAAGACTTGCTGGCGTGTGTGAATCTGAATAAATAGTGAGTGGTATCTCCAGTGAGGCAAATCCTGATGCTGCCATGTTAATTGTTGCCTGGCCTGCATTTAGTGCCCTGACCTTTACATTGAAAACATTATGGGAAGCATCTTTTTCCACTCCTAGAATCTGAACTATTGAAGAATCAGACGAGGTGGCCACTAGATTGTCAATAGTATTGTTAAATTCTTTTGGATAGACCTGAATTATACCATCAGTATTTGCAATTATTTTATTTGGTACAAGTGTGGTATCAAGCTGGTTTCCACTGTCCGCAAATACATAATGTGGGAAAACCATCAACATGACAAATAGTGCGGTTACGATGTGATATCTCAAATTATTCATATGTAATTGCAGAGTCGATATAAGAGGCGGTATGACATTGCAAGTGACATACTATTTGGACGGCTGTAAAATGGCACCAATGTTTATCACATGAAGTTGGATCATACCAATGGCTGCCATGCTGATTATGGTAAGTAACATTGAGAACAAGAATCCTCCAGAATATGCACCCTTTGTTATCTTTCCAATAAATAGGCCCGAAAGCCATGCTTGGGCAATTATGGCAACAGATACAACATCAAGCAGGTTGCTTGTGGTGTCAGGCGGCTGTGGTACACCTGTATTGTGAACTAGGTTTTTCTCTTTGTCTATATCTGTAAAAGAATCGATTGTCAGTAATGTAGTAAATCCAGTAATTACAATTAACATAAAACCAACCATCACATATGGCTGCAACATATCGCGCTTGGTTTTTGTAATGTCGTGGATCTTTTCACTGGCATCGGCTAGCGAGTCAAGCGTATTGACGTTTCCGCCTCCAGCAGATATAATTTCAAATAGTATCCTAAAGGTTATGAGTACCTGAAAGTTTTTGACTTCTTTTTGCAATGTCTCAAAAATGTTAGAGAGTGGAATTCCCCATTCAAGCTTGTTTGCAATCGTATTTGCTACTGTATTAAATGACTTGAAGTCCTTTCTCTTGCATGCATGTATTATGCATTTTTCAGGACCCATTCCAGCCTTCCTTGCCTCTGTGATATCCCTGAGAATTTGCGGGGTTGCCGCTTCGGCATGAAGGTTTGCCATATAGATCTTTTTGAATTTCATTGCAGGCCATATCGAGCCTACAACCAGAGAACAGCCCAAGATGTAGGCATTGACGTTCATGCCTGAAAACACATTACCTATAATCAATACAAGAGCTACCAAAAATGGTGGCACCATGAACTTCAACAGGCTTTTCATTTTAATCTCTTGAACATTAGAGGAATTCATGTTTTGCACCATCTTCATAAATGCAATTGAGATTATTGGTGAGAAAACAAGTAGGAGATACGGAGGCTGTGAGCTGTTTGTTGTACCAGAGCCTGTCAGTGGGTTTGAGCCAATTGCTGCAACCAAGATAAATACTGCAAGTATGACTATCTGCATCGTAAGCCAGGCGTGAACTATGCCACTGAGCTTTTCTACAGATTGTTTTTCTGAGCTCTCAAGCCTTTCGTATGCACTTGACATCTTGCTTTTTAGATAATTGATTACGTTGCCACCACTCTGAATGGCAGAGACATATCCTCCAAGAAACTCTCCCAGTCCGCGCGAGGACGGCTTGTCCTTTGCTTCGCCTAGTGCGGTAAGTGGGTCTATTCCAAGCAGATCAATTCGTTTTAGTATCTTGATGGTTTCCGTTTGAATTATAGGTAATAGGTTAAGATCCTTTATCTTCTGTAGTATCGTATAAGGCCCAAACCCACTTGATGCAAGAAGTGATACAATTGTAATAAAATAAGGCAGTTCTCGTTCTATCTTTTTATTCTGCTTCTTTTCATACTCGGCTTGGTCAAGTTTCTTTAAGGAAAGCAACCTTGTCAGACTCCTATTTCCATCTTCTGCATTAGCGAGTCTGGGTCGCGATAGTACTTTCCTACAATCTCGGCTACTTTTTTGTAATTGCGAATGTCATTTTCAAGCATCCATTTTAGAATTGAGATTCGCTTTTGGTATTCTGCCATTATTTCTCTAAGATCACGCCCTGTTGCCTCTGCCATTCTTTTGAAAAGAATGCTTTCTTTAAGGTCATCATCAAAGTAGTCAGTCTTTGGATTCCATGAAAATGCCGCATGCGATGACTCAGAAGAGGCAATCTCAGATACTGTAATGGCCCTCCTGCTGCTCTGCCCTGTCGAATTTTCTTTTACTCGTTTGATTACTACGGCGCAGTTCATAAGTGATATATATGCAGGTGGAATGTCCATTGGTTTTTGCTGCAATCTCTTTATTGCAGACTCGAGGCTGTCGGCGTGCATTGTGCACAGGCCTCCATGTCCTGTTGCCATTGCCTGAAACATTACATATGCCTCCGAACCCCTAATTTCTCCTACTACAATATAGTCGGGCCTGTGCCTTACACCTGCTCTTATCAAGTCATACATGCCAATCTCACCTTCACCTCCCAACCCAAAGCCACTTCTTGAAACAAGTGTAAACCAGTTCTCATGGTTTATGTTTATTTCAGCCACGTCTTCCACTGAGAAAATTTTGTAATCTGGATGGACAAGACCTGTGATTGCGTTCAGTATTGTTGTCTTGCCGCTGCCTGTAGCACCTATTATGATAAATGACATCTTATGTTCTATTAGCATCCAAAGATAGGCTGCAATTGAGAGATTTATTGTACCAAACTTGATTAGGTCAATTATCGTATATGGGTCTTCTTTGAACTTTCTTATAGTAAAGCTTGTACCCTTTGGAGTCACTTCTTTTTGGTAAAGGACTGAGATTCTGTGGTTTCCCTGCAGTGCAAGGTCTGAGATTGGAAATGCAGAACTGATGTGTTTTCCTGCTCTGAAAACAATTCTTGATACAAATGCGTTAAGAATATCATGCGATACGTATCGTATGTTGGTTGGAATGCTGTCATAGTTTCTGTGCCAGACAAAGATTGGCTTGTCAGTTCCACTGCAGCTGATATCTTCTATGCTGATATCGTGCATCAGCGGGTCTATGATGCCAAATCCGTTTACATCGCGCTTTAAGTAGTACTTTACCTTCTCCATGCTTGTGCTTGATTTATTCAGAAATACCTTCTCGTTGTCCTTTAGGACCATGTTTAGTTGGTCATCAAAGTTGTGGTTGTTCTTCAGCCCAGATGGGGATTCTAAGCTTTCTTCAATGAGACGATATAATTTTTGAAATATTTCTGTCTCTTCTGAATTAAGTTTTGATTCATCTACAAAATAGAGGTACGATGATTTTTCTGCATTGTATAATATATTGGCATAACTAAAAGGTGGCTGCAATGGATAATTTTTTACAATCTCATAGCCCAAAGGAATACGGGTCTGTTCTTCGTCAATGACCTGGCTTGCAAGAAAATTCTCAATCTCACTTGTTTGTTTTTGTTTATTATCTTTCATTTGTTATCCTCCAAAAATAAAAAAGAAGGGGTTTGGGCATTTTTGGCCCTCCTAAGATTCGGCTTGTATAGTGACTGACTGTGGCGAACCTACGCTACCAGAGTATATGGCAACATTGCTATTTGAACCACCATCAACGGTGCTCAAGACTCCATTTGGAACTTGGAAGTAGACGATTGCTCTGTCACCTGGCTTCAAAGAGATTGGTCCAGATGCTTGTGCGAAGCATAGTGTTGGAGCATTCGAGTTGGTGCCAGCATACTCATTAATGGCGAAGTTAAAACCAGTCGCACAATTGCTAGAACTACCTGCCCCAAGGTATGTTTTCATCATTCCGTTGGAACCCGTTGTTCCCGTGTAGTTCAACTGAGATTGGTAGTTTGCAGGAGTAACATCGCTTGTACTACTGTCAACATACCAGTTTGCAAATGGCACTTGTGTACCACGTACACTGATCTGATCTACAGACAGTATTTTGTCTCCGCTATTCCTTATCTCCGCTGCACCCCAAGCATAGGTTGTAGTTATGCCCTTAGTTGCATTCACCCACACATGAACACCTTGAACGGCAAGACCCGAACTTTGGGAGTTGGTCTGGAAGAGACTTGTACCAAATAGTACAACGCCTGTTCCAAGTACAACTGACGCCACCAAGATGATCAGTGTGGTCAGCACAGCACTGAGCGCCTTTCTGTTCTTTGTTTTAAGGAACATATCTGTTACCAGAATTGGTAACAACCGGGTTATCTGATCTAGTATGTCTTTTTTGCTTACATATCAGAAGACGACGCAGTCCTGTACGCAGTAATGAACTTGGCTACAAGCTGTTTTAGGTCTGTGCCTCTTGCGCTGTTTTTAAATCTCTTGGATGTGGCTTTCGAGACACCTATCGCAACAAGGATTATTCCTGACATTTCCACTTTTTTTGCAATCTTTGAAAACTGCTCATTAATTCTTTCATAACCAGAAGGATGCCCATCAGTAATTACAAAAAGAAATTTCTTTTCTCGCGGGTCCAAGGCAAGTATCTTGTATGATAGTTCGATTGCATCAGGCAACAACGACAACCCGCTGTTTTGCATACCTCCAAGCCTTGCTTGGACCCGTTGATTATATCTCTCGTTGAAATCTTTTAGAATCTGAAAGTTGTTGTCAAAGCTGTACATGGCCCATGCATCGGGCCTTCCAGCAAGTTCGTTTGCTGCCTCTGCAACACATATTGCAAATTCCTTGATATGATCAAACCGCAAATGCATGCTTGCACTTTTATCAATCAAGATCACCCAAGCCTCTTCTACTCTCCTGTCTTCATACCTTTCAAAAACCTCAACTACTCTTCCTCTTGATGCAATGGACTGAATTGCCATCTGCATGTCTACATGTCCAACCTGATCTAATTTTGGAGAATCGGTTAAATTCACAATCATTCGTATTTGTTGTTTAATTCTTCGCAGTAACGGAAGTATTTTTTCTCTAATTTTAGTAAACTCATGGAGATCTTCTTGTGATACCACTATAGAATCAAAATGAAGACCTTTCAGGTATTTTTCATACCGTTTAAGAAGTCTAGTCCTTGACTGCTCGCTTGTTTCCCATAATTCGTCCAATCTGGATACGATTTCTCGAAATTCGTCATCAAGTTCAAATTCCGGGATGTTTTTTCTAGTAGATATGATGTTTGTAGTGTCATCATGTTCACAGAAAGGCAGTCTGTTTTTAGGCAACAAATGACGGTTTTTATAAAGCAAATCTGCAATTTCTACTAGATTTCTTTCATAATTTGCTTCATTTCCTATCTGTTTTATTGATAATATTATTTTGTTTAGCATGTTTCTATCTTTTACACCACATAGCATGGGTACTACCTTTTTGTAGCGATTGGCCGTCCTGGGTACGTCATTTTCTAATTTACCAAGTTTGTCATTTATCCCAGTCAAGGTCTTCCAAATTTCAGGATGATTTGATGAAATGTATTTTTCAGCAATCAAATCTTCGATAAAATCAATTACTGCAATACAGATTTCACGGGTTTTATTTTTCATCCATTTTTCATATATGCAATATCTTGAGACTGCCGCATGAGCTGCAAGGTGGTAAATCGAAGCTAGAAAAAGCGTCCAGAGAGTACATCTCTGCGCGGAAGTATCCTCAAACACAAACCCTTCAAAATAGAACAGTCCATTTTTGTATCTAGGCAATGGTATTGTGATGGATAGCTCTGGAAAACGGTTAATGGCAGGATAGTTGATCTTTCTTGAAAATTTCAGATTTGTAAGATCGGGCTTTTTCTGTGCAAACTCGTTGAATAAATCATACACGTATGCAAAAAAATCATCATTTTTTTCTAGATTCAAGACCCAGCTACTTTACGAATTATTTTTCGAACCATGTCTTGAACATCAAGATCGTCGCTTGTGAGTGCAACTATTGTCTCCTCAGCCGCTTCTTTCAGTGTAGTGCCATCATGTATCAATTTGGCCCAGTTTACCAGATCTCCAACTGACGGACCATAAGGAATCTCGCCTGATTTGTAGTGTATCCTCAACTCTGCACCAATCTTTACTATCTTTTCAGCATCGCTTCTGCTTATGCCACCTTTCTTTTCCACAAGATCAATCTCTTTTTCATCAATTTTCTGTCCTACGCTCATATAATCAAAATTCAGCCAAACACTCATCCTTCTTCGCATGGCGGCATTGAGCGGTTTTGTTCCTGCAAACTCTGATGATACGGGGTTCATGCTTATTATCAAAAAGGCATCGTTGTGACGCGGAATTACCTCGTTGTCTTTTTCGGTTAGGACCATGTGGCCTCGCTGGTCCAGTATAGGGTTTAGTCTGGTTGCAATATCTTGCTTCATCATGTTGGCCTCATCAAGATACAGTATCCCTCCGTGCCTGCACCAGGACGTAATCAGTCCGTCAATCCAGTTTTCCTTGCCAAGGCCAACATATCTGCCAAAGAGGTCAAAGACAGATGTCTGCAGGCCACAATTAATCTCCCACAATGGCAATCCGCCAAGCTCAGCCACAAGATAAACTATGTGAGTTTTACCGGTTCCGCTTGGACCTATTAGGGCACATTGCTTGAAAAAGGCAAGTGATCTTGCAATCCTTTCCACGTAACGCTCCCCATTATCAAGATAGGGAGGTGTGTCTTTTGGTATGAGCTCTGAGATCTCGGAAGAAAAGGAAAATTTGTACGGATCTAGGTATTTTTTGATGTCATAGTTTTTTGAAAGTTCGCTGTTTGCTCTCTTTAGTTTTGATATCTGGATGTTTAGTGAAAAATTCTCGTTATTTACCTTTGACGTGCTGACCTCCTTTATATTCGAGCCTAGACCATTACTGATGTCATTCATGAGATGTTTGTTGGACCGTATCTAATCATATGTGATATGTACTATCAAACTACAGACAGGATGTTAAGTTTTGACAGTCGTTTAAGATATACGATATGCACCAGAAGGTAGAGATCAACTCATTTTCGGTAACAAAGCTAAAAGACGAACATAGTTTCTTTACAAAATACGATATTGAAGCCTCAATAGACGAGGTGGAAAGTGAGGAAGACCATGTCAGGCTGAAATACAAATTTGTCCTGCTCTCAAATCCAACCAATGTAAAGATAAGCATGGATGGATTTACCACGGTATACGGAAATCGGCAAGAGATATCAAACCATCTTGGTAACGATGAGAAAAACATACCACGCGTGGTAAATGCCATGTACCAAGAGATCTTTCCATACTTGTACATAACATCAAAGACTATGCAGATACCGTGTCCTGCATACAAATTAGCAGATATTGCCAAGACTAGTCAGCGTGAAGCAACTCCCTCTTTAGAACAACCAGAGGAGAAACATGTAGAGATGCAGAGGTACGACGATGCAAAATCAGTTGATAGTCTTGCAGATGCTGAAAAACAATCAGATTTTGAGCTTGAAACTCCAGAATCTCTAGTTCAGGAACAAAAAATACACACGGTTTAGCAATATGATTGGTATCATCAGATCTAATAAAAATGGTCTAACAAAATTTGGATTTTCCGATAGACGAGGTCTAACTACAGTTGTAACAACTGCATTGATGTTAAGTACTGTTGCGGTTCTTGGCAGTGCACTGGTTGCTTGGTCAAACGGCAATCTCAAAGTTTTTGAAATCGGTTTATCTACTACAGCGTCTAATGCTACAAATAAAATCTCTGAAAGCTTGGTCATTGAGAATATCGTATTTTGTTCTAACTGTGCTTCACCTAATGGCAATAATGTCATAAATGTAACACTAACCAACACTGGAACTCTTGGTATTACAGTTAATCAGATTCAGGTCAATGGTACTACCATAAACCAATTTGCAAAGAGCACTACCTTGCCTGCTAACATTTTACCACAAACTTCCTATACTGTATCAGCACAGCTTGCTGCCACTACACAGTGGAAGAGCAAGAGTCCAGATACTATTACCGTTACTACAGCAAGGGGTTCTGTATACACAACACAGGCGGCGCCACCATGAAATCTAGAAGAGCAATCAGCAGCGTGGTAGGAATGGTGTTTGCCATAATCGCACTAACAACTACTATAACATACATCTCATACAGCATGGGAATTTTAAACAACTTTAACCAATCAGTCCTTACAAAAAATCAGCAACTAACTGATGTGGACAAAGAAAAGTTTCAGATATCAAGTGTAACAATACCAAATGGAAAACTGAACATTACAGTTGCAAATACTGGTAGTCTTCCCATCCAATTCACAAAGATATGGATTCAGAATACTAGCACAACAGACTGGGTCAATAGCTATATGCCAACAAATAGTTTTGCTTCCACAGGTGGAGTGTTGACAAATGTAGGACAAAACATACCAGTATACATCAATGCGGCAAATTCGTATAATGTCAAATTGGTAACATCTAGAGGAAATACTCAACAGTTCAGTATGAATTCAGCTAATGCATCGCCATTAAATATTCAGTTGATGTTCTTTCCTGCAACTGTGGCAGGAGGATTTAACACAACATTGACCATGATAGTAACCAACAATAGTACAGGCGCCCTAACCAACATTACTCCTTCATCTTTACCATCTCCCACATATACCGGATCTGGTACTGCTCAATGTATAGCAAGTACAGTAAGTCCACCCAAATACAACATGTTAGCGCCTGGAAGCACTGCTGTCTTTACATGGAATGTCAAGGTCTCAGGCGCAGGTGGTGACACATGTACGTTTAAGCTAACAAAACCACTGCAAAATGGATATTCGCAAACAGTACAAGCAACAGCAACAGTAACAGTGGTACAGTTAAGCACAAGTAACTACGCAGTGTATGCTGGAACGTTAACAATGAATTATACACAATTTGAATTTACTGAAGGCAATAGTTGGAGTACAGGATGGCAGGTTCCAAGTACCAATCCTATTGCGTTCTCGTTAAGAATAACTAATAATAACGCCACTAGCGATTTTTATATCTCCAAACAATCATTCTTTTGGCTTGAAGATACTTCTAATGGCAATGGTGTCAACAATCAACCATTCTACATAGTAAATTCTGTTAATCTTTCTACCCCTATCACTCTTGGCGCATATTGTGGTGGTAGTGGAGATTATTGTTTAGAAATACCTCATGGAGGAGGCACAGTTACTGTTTACTTTGGAGCTACCGGGGTATCTAAAGGAGGAACAAATACGGCCAATTTACAATCTCAACATGGCTATGACGGATTTCTGCTTCTTTTCGGCAAATTTGTAAACTCTCAAACCCAAAATACTATTCAATATGGACAAAACATACCGTTTGTAGCAGTTCTCTCAAGCTAATCAAAGTTGACAAGCCAGTCTAGACCAACCTGTGTCTGTACGTTATCATCTGTTTCTGTTTTTATGAATCAGCGATTGTAACTTCAAATTACATACACACCTTCTTTATCTAAAAAGACCCATTTTTGATATAATGTCAGCGGAAGCTAACGTAGGCGACGATGAACTAGCCACTGCAGTAAGGTCTATGGAAGAGCTAGTCGACGAGGCAGTCCAAGTCTACGAACTAGAAAAAGAAAAAGCAAATGTCACAGACGACCTGTACAATTCACTAAAAATAATCACTGCTTACCTTGGCTTTTCTATCGATTTGGATCCTCGTCTCCTAAATCTTCCAGAAAACTCTAGAGCTACGCTGACACCAGTTTTGGATATAATTATAATAAAGCCAGATTACAAATCAGAGCAAAAAAGATTTGACCAACTTACCTTAGATGAAGCGTCCAAAGTTTTGCAGTATGCCATTCCACAGGTAATCAGTTTGGCAAGATCAGACAGAATTTCAAAGAGCAAAAAGTTATCATTTTTGCGAGAAAGCACCAAGGCACTAAAGCGGCTTCCAGGAACTAACGCGGAAGAGATGATAATAGGAAACGAGTCACTTCACTTTGAGAAGGCAGGTAGCTAAAATATGGAAGAAGGAAAAATAATGTCATTTCGAAATGTCATGGCCTTCAAATCTGCACTGGAAAAAGACCTTGAAGATCTAAAACGAAGATCAGAGGAATATTCAAAGACAATAGGAGAAAAACTCAGGGCAAACGATACAACAAATGAGGCAGACCTCTCAGACCTTCGAGAAAAAATTGCAGAACCTAGCGACCCAAAAAAGAAAAAACCAGTCAAGAAGAAAGACCAAAAAGGCAACTGGCACGACATGGGAGGAGTCTTCATCTATGATGGAATTGGTCTAAAGGGCGAACTTGAGATTTGCTTCAAGGCTTTGGAAGACGTAAAATCACGAATAGAAAAGTTACAAAAGATAAAAGAGTCAGTTGACGGCCTTGTTTCAAGAGGTGTCAAAAAAGACCTCGGATGCACATCTTTTCTTGGCCGCGACTTTTTACTTGACATGGCGTTTACAAAATCATCTTCAACCCAGACCAAGTTCTCATTCAAGTCTACATTCAAGGTCGATGCAGAGCGCCCTACCGAAATTATGGTTTGACAATTTTTTCATTTCTGTTTAAATGATATCGTAATCTGCCTATTTGCCAGCAAGTAAACGACGTAGTGTAATTTTACATTCTTGAGGCAAATAACCGCCAATCTAGTCACTAGGAATCGTCTACTAGAACAATGTGTCATATTTTATTACAAACAAGTCGATATTAGTTTTTGATTCATCGATCAAGTATGAGGATCGTACCGGTAATTGGTGGGGCAGTACTTACCATGGTTTCAATTCCATTGTATTACTTTGCTCCACATCTTCTGTCTCAGACAGTGCATTCCTTTGTATCTTCGATGATGGGAGGAAACACCTTGGGTGGAGCGTCAATGCTGCGCCAGATGGGGTATCCCCCTCTCAGTACGGTGATACCCATCGTACAATACATGTTGTTAGGACTGGCATGGGCTGGAATTGGTTTTGTAGCATATGGATTTGTGTCAAAAAAACAGGTGAAACCAATACCTGTCAAACTAGTCGCAGACAACCATTTCGAAGAATCCCGTTCAAACTCGCCACAAAATAATTTGCACGTAAAAAATACGCAAACAAATTCAGGTAGTGAGCAGGTATCGTTTGATGTAGTAAACAACGTTCTCTCAAAATTAGAATCCGAATTAAAAGACATCAAGACAGGTTATGAAAATCACCGACAGACAATCGAAGAAGAAAAGCGAACCCTTGAGCAAAAAGAAAGAGAGCGCATGGCAAAAATCATTGCCACTGGCGAAGTTTTGATAAAAGAAATCACTCCAGACAGATTTGAAGAGAGAGTAAAATATTACGTCGGACTGAAAAACGAAGACAGTGGACAGCCAATAGACCTCTCTTTGCTTGCAGAAAAATTTGAAAAGATGAAAAAAGTTTTGGATTCAAAAGGCAAAAGTGATCTTACTCAAGATGAGTACGATAGTTTTAGAAGATTCTTAGATTGATCAATTCAGAAAAATTATAGATAATCAAATATCAGACCATTTCCCAAAAAAGGAGAATTCATCACAAAAATGTGGCAAAATAAAATTCTCATTTCCACTAGTGGCAGATGGTATTTTTATACTTCACCGATTCTATTTAACAACAGAGAAATGGTCCGAGAAATCGCCCTCAATCAAAAAGGCATCTCCTTTTCAGAGGTATTTACAGAGTATCTATCCGACATCACACTAGAAGTTGAGGCAATCAAGTTGCGTTCCCTAAAAAACGACATCAAAGGAATAAATGAACACTTGGCCCGAATTGAAAACACCTTGTGGGATATTGCAAATGCAAAGCTAGCGCTGGCTGAAAGAGTCAACCGCTCACCAAATTAATCAAGTACAAAATTCCAGTGAGCATAAATCGTATGCGACATTCATCTTATGTGTAGTTCAAAAGTATAGATGTAACGAAACATATTTTTTATTGAATTTATAATTTTCTAAGAAATCTTACTGATAAATCCATCTCGTTAGTTATATGATATCATTACAGTTACTCTACAAGTGGTTTAGTTGCAAGACCAAGAGATCGCATCAGTGTTTCTCTCCGATTCGGAATCCAAATTATATCCATACAAAGTAAAGATGGAACAAGTAAAAACAGAGCTTCTAAAATTTGGCCTAAGCCAAAATCAAGCCAAGGTGTTCATCTACCTTGGAAAATATGGGCCAAAGAGCGCACCAGAGGTTTCAAAAGCGTTAGAGATACCACGGACTGAGACATATTTTATCATTAATACATTGCAAAACAAGGGAATTGTAACTGCGGAATTTTCAACGCCAATAAAATATTCTACATTACCAATTAATGAGGCAATTGTCACACTTGTAAAATCTGAGCAAGAAAAGGTAAAGATCTTGGCAAGCCAAGAGCAAGAATTGACAGAATTGTGGAATGACATTCCTGCTTTCATAGTAGAGACAAGCGAGACAAAAAAAGAAAAAATGCAGATGCTTCAGGGTACACCGCAAATAAACAGCAAAATCAAAAATATGATAAATCAAACAAAAGAAGAGATCTTTATTTTCTGCACTGAAAAGGACCTGTCAAGATTTTACTATGCAGATTTTCTAGAATTGCTATCTAGTTCAAACTCAGACTATAAGATAATAATTTCACCAACACAGAGAATGCCAGAACACGCCAAGCAGATGGACAAGGACAAGATAAAGATAATTCCAGGAAGCAAATGGGGAAACCTGTGTTTTCTGATTCGAGATTCTGATGAAGTTCTGTTCTTCCTTAGGAATTCTGACCATCCATCACACAATGTTTTTGCCATGTGGGCAGATTCACCACCGCTTGTTTCCTCCCTCCGCATGTTGTTTGAGCTATGTTGGATAAATTCCGAAAGAATGTACTGATTCCATTTCTGTGCTGAGATAGTACAGTCACAAAGAACTGGTTTTAATTGAAAAATGGTTTTATGCGACTAGTTTTAATTATCCACAAAAGCAAGCAAAAACATTGGAAATTAAAGACATTTTGTACAATGCAATTTCCGAATACCAGGAAAAAAGAATACTCTCAGACATTGCCCAAGGCGAGAGTACTGAGGCAATAAGCACAATCTTCAACCACTGCCTATCTAATCTAGACAAGGAAGAAGGAAACAAGCAATCTACGCTTGGCGCGCTAGCGGAAGGTCTCACTCATTATTTACTAACTTTAGCAATGATTCCAAGCCAGAGAAAGACCTCGTTCCAGTCAGTTGATATCGATGTTGCAATACCTGATGCCAGAACACTTTCTATAAATCCAGATGATGTAGTCGTCATATATTTCTCAAAGACTAACGAATTGGATACGATAAAAGAAAATGTAGACAAGCTAAAGAAGATACAGCCAAAATCAGATAACATATGGCTTGTAGCAGACAGGCCAATTCCAGTAAATGCAAGAGTATACACACTTGATAAAGAGCAGTTCAGTTTTGCAAAGATAATAAACGACCTGATAAGCTTTACAGCAGGCAAGAAACAGTCAAAACTTAAGATCTTTAGGATATAAGGGCGTTCAAATCAATATTTTTTTCTACAATATCTACCATCACTTCTGGTTTCTGGTAATCTTTTACAAAGGGAATTGTACCTAGAATTGGCAATCCTGTAATTTCATGTAACGTAGATGGAGCATTTCTTTCTGCATGTGTTCCATTTTCATCAAAATAATTGATTACCAAACCCTTGACAGGAATCTGGTATTTCCTACACATCTCAATTGTCATGACAGTATGGTTTATCGTCCCAAGAGTAGAGCGTGTTACTATAATCGTTTCAAGTTTCATTTGCTTTATCATGTCTGCAACAAAGAAATCCTTTGTAATTGGAGTCATTATGCCCCCGATTCCCTCCACTAGTACCATTTGGTGAGACTTTGCAAGGTATTCATATCTCTCAAACACTGGTGACATGTCGATTTTTACATTCAATATTTTTGAGGCGTCATATGGAGAAGTAGGCAGGGGCAAAAATACAGGGTTTACTGTTTTTTCATCATCTTTTACCTGAGCAGCCGCATGTAACAATGCCACATCCTCTGACCTGAATCCATTCTTTTGCGTTACACCCGTTGCAATTGGCTTCATCACGCCAACATCTATGCCATGTTTTCTAAGCAAGGCGGCAATTGCTGCAGTTATTGTAGTCTTTCCTACTCCAGTATCCGTACCTGTGACAAAGTATGATTTCATGTAGAACAATCAGAAGTGGTATTTAAGAATCCAACGTGAGATGTCACGCGTAAAAAGGAAAAGTTGACGCTACTTGACGCAGTTTGTGTCAAAACTGATAATAACTTGGTTAGGATCTAGTACCCATCAGGGTTGGGAGAATGAAGCAGGCAGATACTGAATTTCAGGTCGGCATTTTTGCCGCAGGCGAGGATTCGAACCTCTACGATTACAAGGTAAAATTAGAAAAAATAAAAAATGAGCTTGTCAAGTTCGGGTTAACCCATAACCAAGCCAAGATATACATTTACTTGGGGAAATACGGTCCAAAGACTGCTCCCGAAGTAGTCAAGTCACTTGGCATGCCCAGAACTGAGACATACTTTATTCTTAACACACTACAAAACAAGGGAATTGTAACTGCAGAGTTTTCTTCACCGACTAGGTATATGGCAATTCCAATTGAACAGGCCATATACACTCTAATCAATACCGAAAAAGAAAACCTGAACATTCTTGCAAGCCAAGAAAAGAACATAACAGAGATGTGGAAAGAGGTGCCCACTTTTGCAGTAGAAACAACTGAGATAAAACAAGACAAGCTTCAAACAATGGAGGGAACGGGGCAGATCTATTCCAAGATAAAAGATATGATAAGAACTGCAAAGGAGCAGCTAGTCATATTTGGAAGTGAAAAGGACGTGTCGAGATTTTATCATTCAGAGATAATTGAGATGATGTTCAATTCTATGGCTGATTCGAGGTTAATTATCTCGCCTGCTCTGCAGCTTCCAGATTTTCTAAACGAGTTTGACAAGAAAAGAATTAGGTTGATACCAAGTGAGGAGAATAGCAACCAGTGCTTTGTAATAAAAGACAATGATGAGATCATGTTGTTTTTGAGGAATGCGACACACCCATCACACAGTGTGTTTGCAATGTGGTCGAATTCAAAATCTTTGAACGAGCCCCTCAGCAAGTTATTTGAGTACTCTTGGGAAAGCTCCCAGCCATGCTATTAGGATAAGGATCTCTGCCGTACTAGTTCATTTGAGAAACAATCTACAAAACAGAATTACTTTTGATTTCTGGTAGATTTTTGTTTCTCTTTTATAGCAAGATACAGATTATGCACTTCATGGTATCCTGGATTGTGTAACTCATAAATTTCGCGCTTGATGCCAAAGCTTTCGATCACCTTCCACATATCTTCGATTGATTTTGCCTCAGTATTATCACGCTCCATGTTTTGATATCTATATGTAAATTGATAGGCGTTTGTCTGTACAAGTAATATACATCTAAAGTACAAACAACACAATTTTTAATGCGACTGGTGAAAAGGGTCATGTATGCAAAGCCGAGTATGGCACCCTTATACCCAAATGAAAGATTGGAATAGTTTTGATGTCATAGTTAAAGGAAAAGGAATGTGGCTTTACAATGCAAAAGGCGAACGTCTGTTGGATGGAGTTGCAAGCATGTGGTGCAATGTGTGGGGGCACTCCAAAGACGAACTGGTAAGAGCAATGATAGCTCAGATACAAAAATTACAACATTCGTCTCTTTTTAACCTCACAAATGACAAGGCAGAAGAACTTGCAGAAAAGATGGTAAGACTTGCTCCAGACATGCACAGGGTGTTTTATTCAGATGATGGGTCTACTGCAATGGAAGTTTCTGCAAAGATGGCACTACAATATTGGTACAACAAGGGCGAAAAGAAAAAGACAAAGTTTGCCACACTTGAAAACGGATACCACGGAGATACCATAGGAACAATGTCACTAGGATACGTTCCTGAGTTTTTTTCAAGATACAAATCCGTCTTGTTTTCTGCAGTTAGATTGCCTGTTCCAAATAGATACCGCATTCCAAATGGATTTACTTTTGAAGACTATCAGAATCACTGTCTTGATAAAATTGAATATACGCTTTCAAAAAATAACAACATAGCAGCCTTTGTGATGGAAAGTGGAGCCCAGATAGCTGGGGGGGTTACCATATATCCAGACAGTTTTCAAAGTAAGATTAGCAAGCTTTGCAAAAAGTACGATGTATTATTCATATTAGATGAGATTGCCACAGGTTTAGGCAGGCTTGGCTCCATGATAGAGTACCAGAACCAGAAAAGCATGCCAGACATTGTCTCTTATGGCAAGATGTTAACAGCAGGATATATTCCGCTTGCAGTAACACTGGCAAACAAGAGAATCTATGATTCATTTTTGGGCCAGCACAAGGAAATGAAGCATTTCTTCCACGGACATACATTTACTGGCAATCCCTTGGCATGCGCAACTGCCCTTGCAAATCTTGCCTTGTATAAAAAATACAACATCATATCAAAAATTGGAAAGAGTTCTTCGTATCTTCAAAGTAGAGTAGACGAGATGAGCAGACTTGGACTTGTTGGAGACGTAAGGCATAAGGGAATGCTGATGGGAATAGAACTAGTCAGCAACAAGGCAAAAAAATCTCCAATTACACCTGAAAAACGCATACACCAAAGGATTTTCAAAGAGGCAAAAAAACATAAAATTTACTTGAGAACTTTGGGGCACATAGTAATGCTGGTTCCCCCACTTGCAATATCAAAGCAGGAACTAGAGTTTCTAGTTGACGGAACCATTGATACAATCAACAAAGTCGCACAGCAAATTTCATGATTTGCAAAACATTCTCAGAATGGTAAACCTATTTGATAATCACGGTTTACCACAACAATATTAATTAATGGAGTAATTTGAAAACAGATTGTGAATTCAGAGCACGAGTTTATCATATTGTGCAAAAACAAGGTGTTAGCAGGAGATACCATAACTGCACAAGAGGCTGAAAGACTCATCAATGTACCAGAAGAATCTTTACAGTTTTTATCAGATGCGGCAAACGAGATAACCCGAGAGATTAGCGGCAACATGGTTGATGTAGAGTCACTAATCAATGCAAAAAAAGGAAAATGCCAAGAAGATTGTTCATTTTGTTCACAGTCTGCCTTTTACAAGAGCGGTATTGACACATACAAGCTGTTGCCACCCGAAGTCATTGTACAAAATGCACTGGCCTCAAAGCAAGACGGCGTCAAGAGCTTTTGTCTTGTTTGCGCATGGCGAGGTCCAACAAAGAGTGATTTTGAGCAAATCTGCAACATAATCAAAGAGATAAATGACAAAGTAGGCATCGAGGTAAATTGCTCACTTGGTTTCATTGATGAAACGATGGCTTGCCAACTCAAGGAGCTCGGAGTAAAAAGATACAATCACAACCTTGAAGCATCGCGCAGCTTCTTTTCTAAGATATGTACCACGCACACATATGATGAGAGAATGAACACAAATATCATAGTAAAAAATGCAGGTTTAGAACTGTGCTGTGGTGGAATCATCGGCATGGGTGAGACAAGAATGCAAAGACTAGAGCTTGGACTTGATTTGGCAAAACTCAGCCCCGAAGAATGTCCAATCAACATACTTGTGCCACAAAAAGGAACACCGCTTGAAATGCAGTCAAGGCTTTCTTTATCTGAGATCCTGCGTACAATAGCTGTCTTTAGGTTTCTTATGCCAAAAACTATCTTAAAGATAGCTGGCGGTCGTGAAGTTTATCTCTCAAGCGAACAAGAAAAGGCACTACTTGGAGGTGCAAATGGTATCATTACAGGCGGATATCTCACAATAGGTGGAAATTCCCCTGCCCGAGATTTCGAAATGATATCAAAGATAGGCCTTGAAGCCTAAATTCAGTTTCATATCCTCCAGGTTACGCGATATTAAAAAAGCAGACCTGTATCGCCGTTTGCTTGAAAACAAAGTTTCAGGTCCGTACATCATTGTTGGAAAAAGAAAACTTGTCAACCTCTCTTCTAATGACTATCTCGGACTGGGTGCAACTAAAAACTTGCAAGCTCAAGCCCAATCAAGTTCAAGACTTGTTGCAGGAAATGATACGATATTTAGTAAACTCGAGTCAAGACTTGCACGCCATAAATTCCAAGAAGCCTCGCTTGTATTCCCAACTGGATATATGGCAAACATGGGCATAATTTCAATTCTGCCACAAAAGGGAGATTTGATACTAAGCGATGAGCTCAACCATGCAAGCATAATAGACTCTTGCAGGTTGTCATATGCCAAAAAAATCGTATACAAACACAACGATGTATACGATTTAGAAAATAAACTGAAAAAAAAGAGCCGACGTAAATTTGTAATTACTGAAGGAATATTTTCCATGAATGGTGATTTTTCAAGATTAAAAGAGATTACAGAGCTATGCAAAAAATACAACGCCATAATACTCTTAGATGACGCGCATGGTGATTTTGTTGCAGGTCCTGACGGACGCGGTTCTGCTGCACATCTTGGGGTTGCAAAAAAAATCGATGTATACATTAGCAGTTTGAGCAAGGGTCTTGGGGCATTTGGCGGATACATAGCCTCAAAAAGAGAGGTTATCGACCTTGCCATAAACACCTCAAGGTCTTTTATCTACACCTCTGCGCTGCCAAATTTTTTAGTTAGAGCAGCCTTAGACAAGTTATCATCAAACCGAGAGCAGAAAAGAACAAGACTGTGGAAAAATGTCAAGTTAGTACGAGATGGTCTTGCGTCAATTGGATACAATATAGATTCACAGAGTCAGATAATTCCAGTCATAATTGGAAATGAGAAAAAGGCAGTAGACTTTGGCAGGTATCTTTTCAGTAACGGCATTTTTGCACAGCCCATAAGGTATCCTACCGTCAAGCTAGGCACGGCAAGAATTAGAATCTCAGTTACAGCGTGGCTGTCAAGTGATGACATTGCAAGATCACTGGATACATTTGAAAAGGCAGGAAAAAAGTTCGGCATAACATAGATACCTAGATCGGATTGTAGTATTCATGCAGATATGCAGTGAATTAAGACTAGAGATTCAAATAATACAAAATGTTAAGTATGGCGACGTGATATTTTATTACAAAACCCGTCAGGGATGGGATTTGAACCCATGCATCCGAGGGTAACGGATAGACGTTTTTCAGACGCCCGCACTGCCTAACTGTGCGACCCTGACAGGTCACCTATACAAAATTTCTATAAAAACTTGAATTGAATTTATCTCAAAATTAAACCCAAGATCCAATCTAACAATTGGATACAATTTGGAACAACGTATTAATAAAAAAAGTACGTCATGTATTCATGGTTGAGCTAAGTGTAGGCATTGCAGCAGTGGCAGGACTTGGCTCTTTTCTTGCACCTTGCATACTGCCCATGATTCCTGCCTTTCTTGCATACATTTCTGGAACCACACTTACCGAGCTTCAGAAAAACAACGGTACTGTAAATTTGGTTGCAAGCAGGCTAAACATTTTACTTAATACCGTATTTTTTGTAGTAGGATTTACTGTTGTTTTTTCAATACTTGGCGTAGTGCTCAACAGCGTCTTGTCATCTACAACAGGAAAGATATTTGCAGATTTCAACCATGTAGGCGGTATCATAATTATAGCGTTTGGCGTTTTCATGTTGTTGTCATCAAAGATTTCAAGATTAAACTTTGAAAAGAAAATAATTCCAAACAGGACAAATGCGAGCTATCCACTCTCGTTTGTGTTCGGACTAGCATTTGCTACAGGATGGACCCCATGTATTGGTCCAATCTTGGGAAGCATCTTGACTCTTGCTGCAACATCTCCAGGTCACGCATTTATTTTACTGCTCAGCTACTCTTTAGGTCTAGGGATACCTTTCATACTAATGGGAGTCTTTTTCTCAAGGTTTACAAGGTTCATCAGGTCAATGAGCAAGCATCTCAAGTACTATTCCATTGTCATGGGTACATTAATCATAACACTTGGCGTTTTGGTTTATACAAACCAGCTTGCCGCAATAGCGAGTTTTCCTCTGCTAAATAACGCATTATTAGGGTGACATGTCATGAAAAAAGAGATCAAAAATGCAATCATGGCAGGAGTTGTGGTGGCAATAGCAATAACTGGCGTTGCCATATACTTTATGTCACTTGACAAACCCGGAGCAACAGACAACTCGGTTTTGACGCAGTCAGTTTCTGCAAATACTACCGTATCTGATGAAAGCAAGTATCCTGTAGCACCAGATTTGGTAGGAATATCAGGCTATGTCAACACTGCACCAGATGCACTCAAAAACGAAATGAAAAACAAGGTAGTGCTTTATGACTTTTGGACGTACAGCTGCATCAACTGTTTGCGCACACTTCCGTATTTGGAAGACTGGAATGCAAAATATGCAGACAAGGGTTTGCTCATAATAGGGATACACTCTCCTGAGTTTGAGTTTGAAAAAAACATTGACAATGTAAAGATGGCAGTTCAAAAATACAACATAACATATCCTGTTGTTCTAGACAGCGATCATGCAACATGGAATGCATTTGGCAACAGATACTGGCCTGCAGAATACATGACAGATTATCTTGGTCACATACGACATGTGCACTTTGGAGAGGGTGACTATGATCAGACAGAAAAAACAATCCAAGCACTCTTGGACCAGCGCGCACAAGCTCTTGGGCTTGACATAAATGCCAACATGTCTTTGGTAAATTTACAGCCGCATGAATTTTCAGACCAACAAACTCCGGAACTTTATTTTGGATATGACTTTGCGGCAGGCAGGAACTATCTTGGAAACCAGGAGGGATTTCATCCAAATCTAACAGTGACATATACACTTCCGTCAAACCTCCAACCTGACCATTTCTATCTTGACGGCAACTGGCAGAATTTGTCAGACAGCATGAAGCTGTCATCAGACGGCGGAAAAATTGTACTGCCATACTATGCAAAGGATGTACACATTGTGGCCACAGGTCCCGGAGTGGATATACAGGTCTTACTTGATGGAAAACCGGTAGGCAGCAGCGATGCCGGATACGATACCCAAAACAGTACAGTCCACGTATCAGAAAATAGGCTGTACAATGTAATTTCATCCCAGCAGGCAGGCTTGCACACGCTTACGCTTGTGGCAAAGCCGGGATTTCAGATATACACCCTTACGTTTGGCTAGCCATGAGCGATAAATAATGTTTCAAAATTCGAATTTAGAAACATCACTTATCAAAAATGTAAAACCAAAGACTGTCACCGCAGACACATGTTACTGCAGTTACATGCAATTGCAGAACATGAGTGTTTAAAACACCAATTATGATCATGGCTTAGTCAATCATGAACTTTGCAGCCAAGTGGAACATACAAAAGGACAGCATATCACAGAAGGTAATCGACAAGGTAAAACCAGACGCGCCACTTAGGCCAAAGATTGACGAAGCCCAAAAGAGATTGCAGCTTCAAATCGCAAAGCTTGATTCAATCTCAAGAAAACTAAAAGAAAAAGACGAATATATCTTCAGAAAAGTAGTAGAGGCAGTAAAAAGCCACAACAAAGCGTATTCCCAAGCCTACGCAACTGAGCTACACGAGATTAGGAAGATGACTAACATGGTAGTTGGGGCCAAGTTAGCCATGGAACAGATTCAGCTCAGACTAAATACCATATCAGAGCTTGGAGACGTCGTAGTGACATTGAGTCCATGCATGTCAATCATAAAGGGATTGGGCTCTGGCTTGAGCGGCCTTATGCCAGAAGCAAACTCTTCAATGCAGGACTTGTCAAACATACTTGGAGACATCATGGCTGGAGCATCCATGAACTCAGAAAATACGTTTACTATAGATACCACAAATGTAGAAACAAACCAGATACTAGAAGAGGCACATGCGGTACTAGAAGGGCAGGTAAGACAGTCAATACCAGACCTTCCCTCAACTTTGCCATCAACTGTAAAAAGGCAAGAGACTATCTAGATTTCTTTTTGCTTAGATCGATTAAGAGTTTCTTGATTCTAGATATTGTAGGATAGCTGTATCCAAGTCTTCGATAGTTTGCAATCATCATCTTCCAGTTTTTGAGCCTCCACTGCGCCTGCTCGGATGTTATCGAGTGTACCTCTTTTTTTATGATGCTTTTTCTGCCCACTTTGAGAACGCCTGCGTCTTTTGCTTTCCACCTGTTTTTAGCAAAGTATAGCCCTCCAAGAATTTCCTCCATTGGCATCTCGGCAAAGTAATCGTGGAGTTTTTTGATTTGTGTGTCAGTCGGCTTTTTTGATACCGGAATCTTGAGCTCAAACTTTTCCATGTTAAATTTTTAAAAGATCCATCTATTTAATGTGGGGATCAACTCATCTACACAACGGCTAAAAATTTTGACCTGGTTTTTGAATACAGTCGTTCATTATTTTCCCCAGAAAAACTCTTTTCGCAAGAAAGAATCTAGTTTGTCAAATCCTTCCATAGATATTTCCTGGTTTTTGACCATCTGAGATAGCAAAAGAAGCAGTTTCTGCTGGAACTCTATATCATGTCGGTGGTAGCGCTCCATCTTGTCTACAAGCTCGGTTAGTTTCTCAAGAAGCGGCCTTACCTCGTCTGATACTATCTTCTTCACTTCTGCGCTTGTAGGCACGTTACCTTCTTCTTGCCGAGTCATAGAGATTCTATATTGGTGTCGCTTTATTTAAAGTCAAGAATCATTTTTTCTTGCTTTAGTGAATCGAAATTTACCTAGTTGATGTGAGAAGTTGGTAAACAGTCAGAGGTAGAAAAACTACATGGAACAAAAGTAAGAATTAGGCAAAGTCGTAGATATCTTTAGGATTCTACATTTTTATTAGAGAACATGGAAACATCGAGAAAACGCCAGCAGAACAAGCAGGAATTAAGTTAGATTTAGGTCAAAACAAGATTGAGAATTTAATCAAATTAGCATCCAAAACCAATAGATGTGTTTAGTAGTCATTGATGCTGCGTCCCATTCTAGTTTCTTGGAAAAATAGCATCAACATGGGAACTTCGAAGTAATGTCCCATTAGATGCATCTATGTAATAATCCCATTCATTTCCATGATATTTGTTTAATTTTTCTACAACATTTACATGCCAAACGTATTCATCAATAGTTCCAACCGGTGCCTCAGCAGCACAACAAGTATTTTTTAATGTTTTATCGTTTAACACAAGTGCCTTACCATTGTTCTTAATTTGCAATAATGTCATTTGCGTTGTTATATTTGCAGATTGCGATTCGTTTAGACCACTAAATTTTAGAGCATCTGAGGATATTTGATTTCTTGAAATCAAATGAGGGTTTTCGAGGTAAGTGTAAAGAAATGTCAAAGCACTCCCTACACCTATTGAAAGTAGTCCTATGGTTGCTATATTCAGAATTTTTCTATTCGTATTATTTCCCAAGAATCAGCAGTTACCGCATTCTAAAATCTCTTAGGTAGGATTGTTCTGTAAACCTAAAACTTTGAGCAAAAAATCAAGTACAAACCTCAATATCTTAGCAGGACCATATTCCAATATATCTAATATCTAAAATACTAAAAATCGGGTTTTCCTAATTGCCTGACTTGCAGGACTCACAATCGCAGTCAAACATGCCAGCTTTTCCCATGCATTCCCCATGTTTTTCATCAGAACATTTGTGGCAAAGTACCATAGGTATCCATTCTTTGGTACTTTTTGGGTTATTTTTACCCCCCTATTTGCAACAAAACTTGCCAGATCAATGTCTTTTTAGCTCAGAAAATGGTCTAAAATGGTCTTTTTAGAAAAAACTCCTTTTTTGCATACAGACGCTCAAAGGTTAAACCCCCAGATATTTTTTGGATATCACGAAGAGTGTGATTTTTTCAAAAAATGCGATTTTTAGGGGGGGTTTAACACTTGTGCGTGCATATGGCAGCCAAGGGTCAAAACACCCCCATTACCTGGTAAGAGTTTCTGATTCCCTATTGGCTACGAATAAAAGCTAAACCCCTGGCTTTTTGGCCATATTTTGCGTGAAAAATTGCTCCGTTTCCGCTTTTTTGGATTTTAACCAGTTTTCTTGAAAGATGGTTTTTCATTTATTTGGCAATAGTTCCCTCCTTTCTCCAGTCACAAAAAGTTGTGAAAAAATGGCCCGTTCTAAGTATTACGCCATACGGAGGGTAGTTTTTCGATTTGTTCTAAAATCTCCAAGGCCGCAGTGCTATCCCTCCGTTTAACTGCAGTAGCAAAAGCAAACCCTAGTTTGATTGCTTCTGGGTTCAAATCCTTTACCTTGTCAAGATCTCGGCCTTCCCTTTTTATCCTCTCTCCAAGTGCGCAATATTTCCAGTTATCAGACAAGGACTGTTCGTTATGGGTCAGTGGTTCCCGCAGCTTTTGGCGCCAGTCTGTTAACTCTATCTTTTCCAGGATGTTCTCAAGTTTTGGGGTGTAGAAAACTCGCACATTCGTGTATTTTGGCCAGTCGTACTTGTATTTTTTGTTAAGCAGACTTTAGGCGGATTTGATAGTTTCTGGAATCTTTTCTCTTGCCTGAACTATCTCTATTTCTACCGTCTCTATTGGTTCCTCGACTACATTCCTTCGGATTGAAAACATCTTGGGTTTATCAAAATCTTTAGTGCAGTCGGGACATGCATAAACCAGAACCCTGTATTCATTGGGAGCTTTTGGGTTCGAAAGGCGGGGGTAGTAAACTAATCTTCCCCCACAGTCCACGCAATATCTATTTGCGCGTCTTGTTCTGGCCAATGCGGACCTCCTGCATATGTGGTTATGTAGCGATCAGTATTAGATCTATGCAGTCTAATAGAATGAACTAAAATGTGATCGTACTACAATATTTCATAATTCGAATTTAGAAATATTGGTTTACCGATGTAGCAAATCAGTGGGTTTGGATCAGAAGGTTAGAAAAATAATGTTTCACAACTCGAATTTAGAAATATCAAAAGCGCCGCCCGTCAGACTTGAACTGACGACCCGCTGATTAACAGTCAGCTGCTCTACCACGCTGAGCTAGGGCGGCAACAGACTTGTTCGTAGGATAAGCCGATTTAATTCTTGCTGAGGTTATTTTTCGATGCCGTCGTGTTTTTCAAAAAGATAGATTCCGTCAAGAAAAACTCTCGAGTCTTTGTTTTTGACTTTGGTGTTTTGTTGCAGACTTGCAGCTGTTTGTGAGACATCGGTGAGGACGGGTCCTGTTATGACGACGTCGTCACCTTTTGCGACAACTTTGGTGTCGCCAAATATTTTTGAGACTCGTGGTGCACGCTCGCCTTGGAAATTCTCCACATGGATGTTCCCATCCTTTATTTTTACTGTAATTGGAAAGTGCGCGTAAACTATTTTCATCTTGAAAGTGTATCCTGTCTGCACCCCTTTGATGAGAGTATTGACAAGAGATTCCGCAGTCTTGAATATGGCATAGTCTTTTTTGCGTGTGCCAAGTGATTTTATCACAATGCTTTTGCTTTCTACCTTTAGATCAACTGGAATTTTCTTGAAGTTTTTTCTTGTCTTGCCCAAAGGACCTTCCACATTTAGGATGCGGTGCTTTTCGCTTACCTTTACCTTGTCGGGTACCTCGATTTTTACCTCGTGTATCTCAACTTGCTCAGTAGACATATCCTACCAATAATCCTCCTATCCCTTTGCTGACGGCTTCATGATGGGACATTACTCCCTGGTTTGTGGTAACAATTAGCATTCCTCTAGAATATGACGGCAGGTACTGTTGCTCCCATTTTGCATAGTCGTCCTTGCTTACTTTGAATCTTGGAGTGATTGCGCCACATTTTGTTATCTTTGCAAGCAGCTGTATCTTGAACTTGCCGCCTTTCTTGTCGTCGACGTGTTCAAATTCCCCAATGTAGTTGTGGTTTTGTAGCGTTTTGAGCACCTCGGTTGCAAGAGTCGATGTTGGCAATACCACACATTCACTCTTTCTTCTGGCTTCGCTGTTGTACAAAGTCACAAACATGTTTGCTAAGATATTGGTTGCCGGCATTTTTATCACCTAAATTTGTTAAACCCCAATGAAGTAGCCACTTCTCTAAAACATCGTCTACATAGTATTAAATCATATTTTTGAATGACTGCGTTATAGTCTCCACATCTTTTGCACCATCTAGAGCCCTTGCCAAACTTGTGCTCTTTTCTTCCAGTAATCTTGTAATCTCGATTCTTTGCCATGCTACACCACTTGAACTCCAAATTCTCGGGTCAGAAATTCTTTTGCATCTTCTGCAGTTATCCTATGTTCTTGTCCTATGCTTGCCTTGTGCTTGCTTCGTACTCTAATGTTAAATCCTGGCCTTGCAAGCGAGATTGATATATTCAGCCCCACGATTCCAATGTTTGGGTCATACTTTACCCCTGGAATGTCGATATGTTCTCGTATTCCAAATGAAACGTTTCCAAAATCATCAAATGATGAACCTTTTATCTGGTTTCCCTTGGCTGTAAATAGTCGCTTCATTAGTTCAATTGCAGGTTGTTTTCTAACTGTAACTGCCACTCCTATCGGCTCTCCCTTGTGTACTCCCCAATCTCTTTGGGTAGCTCGTGCCATTCTTGGAGAGGGTTGTTGTCCTGCTATCTGGAGTAGTGCGCGTTTTGCCCTCTCAATTGGTTCGCCTGACTTGCCTACACCCATGTTGAGAACCACCTTTGCAACTGATATCTTTTTCATTTGAGATTCAACTTTTTGCGACATGTTTATCACTGAATTTGTATCACCGGTTTGTCCTTTCCAACTGCCATGATAGAGTCGGATGGAACCTCAATCTGTCTATCGTCTATATCGATTAACGCTCTCTTTGGCAATACAAATGTGCCTTCTCGAATTTCTGCAACTCGACCCATCTTGCCTGCGTTAACACCGCTTGTTACTATAACTTGGACGCCTTTCTCAAGTTTTATTATATCAAGAATCTTTGTTTCTGGAATTTGAACTAGACAAGTGTCACCCACACTAACTTTGGTATCTGATATCAAATTTCTTCCATCGTGGAAACCTAGTTGTGTCTTTTTGTCTTTGATTGTAACTTTTTTAGTCACCTTTAGCAGTTTCTTGGTCTTTTCAGACTCGCTAATCGCGATTGGTTTTAGGACAGTCAAATCTTTTGGAACTAGCCGGTATATCTCCGGAACTCCTTGTAATTCGACTACATCCATCAGGCCTATTCCGTGGTGAAGAGATTTGCGAACAATCCCGTCTACCTTAACCTTGCCACCATATATGACAGACTTGGCTTCACGAAGTGTGTTTGCAAGCTTTAGCGTATCACGGACAAGAACGGCACTAGGTACGGATGTGTCTTTTTTGTGGCCGCCTGGTCTGACAGTAACTACAAATCGCTTATCCTTTCTTGTAATTCCCCAGAAAAGCGGGGCCATCTGTCTTTTTAGTTTCTTACTTCCTGCTATGCTTACCATTATTTATCACTCTTTTTTGTTTTTGGAGATTTTTTCTCTTCTTTTTCAGTTTTTCCAGCTGCTTTTGTTTCTTTTTGTTTTGGCTTTTGTTCCTTTTTTTCTTCTTTTTTCTCCTTTGGTTGTTCTTTTGGTTGTTCCTTGGGTTTAGTTTCTTTTGGTTTTGGAGTCTCTTTTTGTTCTTCTACTTGTTTTGGTTTTTCAGATTTTGGTTTTTGTCCCTCAAATCTGCTCAGCCTCCATTTGTCTTCCAAGTTTAATGCAGTAATCATTACGTTTGATGTATGAATGTAAATGTCCACGTTTCCTCCCTTGAGTTTCTCGCGTTTTATTCCTTCAATTGCAATTCCCCGTTTTTCTGTAGAAACACTAGTAACTTTTCCTTCAATTCCTTTGAACTCGCCTCGGAGAACTTTGACGCTGTCCCCTTCTACTACACGGGCATTGCTTTTGTGGTATTTTTGTTGTAGTTCATCAGAGAGTGGCGCTGCCAACTGTTTGCTGACCAGGTGCATCGGGGCAATATACAACATTCTGTTTCGCATGATAGAAGGCTTCATCTTATACCACCATCGATGCCAAGTTTGCAATCCTCGGCCATTTTTCTGATGCCTCTACTGCAACTGGTCCTTTTATCTCAGTTCCCTTTATCTCCCCTTCTGGAGTAACAAGCACTGCGGCATTGTCCTCAAATGTAACTCTAACACCGCTCAACCTGTGTATAGCATACTTTTGTCTGATTATTACTGCACCAAAAATTTGTCCTCTAAGTTCACCTGGACCTTTCTTAACTACAACATTTACAAAATCGCCTACTGCTGCAGATGGATATCTAGCAACTCTAGTCTTTGTCTTTTGAACCATCACTATTTCCAAGATCTTGGCTCCAGTGTTGTCTGCACAAACAACTTGGGCGCCAAGCGGCAGTGGCCTTGTAACATATGGTCTGAATTCTTGAACTCCTTTTGCAGATACTGCACGACTCTTTGTTGCTGCCATTATGATACAACCTCCACAACTACAAATGATACACTCTTTGATAGTGGTCTACATTCTGCAGTAAGTACAATGTCACCTTCTTTGACATCGATACACAAAGGCCTGTGAGCATGGATCTTGCTTTGACTGCGTGCATATCGCTTGTACTTTGGCACAAATTTTGGAGCCTCTTGTTGTACTACTACCATCTTTGGTGCTTTTGCACTTACCACTTTGCCCTGAATGAGCTTTCCACGAATGCTTAGCGTCCCGTGGAATGGACAGTTCTCGTCTTTGCATTCTGTTTTGGGGGCTTGAACCTGAAGGCCTATGTTTCTAGTCATGCTTTCACACCTATTCTTTCGTATGATCTCTTGGTTAATTTAGTTCCATCTATTTTTGCCTCTCCCCCATTGAAGATAAACTTCCAATGGGTAGATTCCTTTGGAAACTTTTTGAGTCCTCGATTAGTATCAAGTGTAAACATGAATTTTGTTTCATCTACAATTTTTCCTGCTATTCCAACTAGTTGTTTATTGTCAGAATCTACAATCTGAGCTTCAAGTCCAATCAGTTCGTGTGATGCAATGTTGTCTCTAGTCATCATTTTTTCTTCAACTCGTTTAGTCTTGTCAGCACTCTTGCAATATCTCTTCTTAGAGGCTTGACCTTTCCGCTGTCTTTTCTTAGCGTACCTTTGGATGATTCTATTCTGAGCTTTGTCAGTTCAGAGCGCAGCTGATCAAGCCTGTCCTTTAGGTCAGTCTCGTTGAGTTCTCGCACCGTCTTCATCTTCAATCTAGCCATTACTTGAGCTCCTCTTCTACTTCCTCAAAGGTTTCTACTTTTTCTATAAGCTCTTCTTCCCGTGCAATTTCTTCACTTTCTGTACGAGGCTTGGTGCGGTCAATCTTTGATTCGTCAAGCTCTTCAACTGCTACCTCCTTTCCTTCCAAGGCAGCAGCCGCTTTTCTTGCAGCCATCTCTTTTGCAGTCCTCAACTCAAATTCTGGAACGTATAGTTCCTTTCTTGCAATTCTGATTCTAACACCAATAAGTCCCATCTTGGTTTCAACATGTGCAATATCTTCTGCCACCACTACACCTGCTTGATATCCTGCACGAGGAAGTATTCCTTTGCTATGTTTTTCAAATGATGAGCGCTCTCCTCTGAGCTTGCCTGATATCGTAATTTGCACGCCCATTGCTCCCGCATCCATTATTGTTTGCAGTGTCCACATGACTGCACGTCTAAATGCTGTTCCCCTCGCAAGATGCTGAGACATTCTGTTGCACATGACGCTTGGTTCAAGCTCAGGACGCGGTATTTCAATGACAGAAATTTGCGGGCTTTTTAGTCCAAAGTCCTTTTCTAAAACTTTGGTGAGGTCGCGAATGCCTCCGCCCTTTCTTCCAATAACTATTCCAGGTCTTGTGACATGCAGTCCTACTCTGGTGCCTGTCGGTGTTTTTTGAATGTCAACTTCTGAAAAGCCTGCTTCCTTGATTGCGTGTCTTAGATAATCTTTCAAAAGCATGAGTTTGTAGCTGTCCTGAATTACGTTTTTTACAGATGACATGTCAAATCTCCTGAGCCACCAGCTCGACGTGTGTTAGAATGTTGATCTTGGGAGTTGCTCTTCCTTGGGCACGAGGTGTAAATCTCTGAATCTTTCGTCCCTTGTGAACTGTTGCATTGATTATCTTCAGCCTGTCAAGGTCCATTCCTCTATATTCTGCATTTGACTCTAAATTATCAAGCAGTCTTGAAAATTCTGTTGCGGCTTTTTCTGGATATCTACCTGACATGACACCAGTGTCTGGCTTGTGTCCTACCTCGTTGTGATACCTTCTAAACGGAACTGCTCGTTCCAAATTAACAACTGCTTGCAGATAGTCTCTTGCTTTTTCGATTGACATGCCTTTGATTGCTACTGCAATCTCGCGTGCATGCTTGTGGGATATTGTCTTTTCTCTTAAAGAAGCACGGACGTGCTTTGTTTTGTCATAATTTTGAAAAGAATATCCAAAATGCATAAAGATCACTTTAATGGGACGTACAAACTAGACCTTGATGCTCCCACACCAGGTGCACCGTGGACAACTCGTTTATTTGTCAGTGCAAATTCGCCAAGATAATGTCCTACCATTTCGGGTTTGATATCAATTGAACGAAACTCTTTGCCTGAAAATACGCTAATGTTCAAGCCAACCATGTATGGCAAAATTATTACATCTCTAAGATGTGTCTTTATTGGAGTTTTGAGCTTGCCTGCTTTTGCAAGTTTGGTCTCCTCTAGCAGTTTTCTTTTGCCGTCTGTGATACCTCTTGTCAGTGATCTTCTTGCACGTGCTGGTAAGAGCTCAAACAACTTTTCAAGTGACAGACTCTGCAATTCCTCAACTGATACTCCTCTATACTTGAATTCTTTAACCAATTATTTTCACCTTTATCTGAGTTGATTCACGAATGACCATATTATAGCATTCCTATCTTAGTTGCAAGGTCTCGCGCCTTTTCGATTGTTTCAAATTTTACAAAGGCCTTCTTACCGTATACTGTCTTGCATATGTTTACTCCCAGAGGAGTTTCGTTGTAGAGCACTTTGATTGCTTCAGCTACCTTTGGTTTTGTGCTGCTTTCGCGCACCAAAAAACAGATTCTGCTTTCATTTTCAACTAGAGCAAATGTCTTTTCAGTAACGTAAGGCTTGAGTATGATGTGAGTTGCTTCTTCTATGTTCATCTCATTGCCACCATTAGTTCAAGATGAGGAGATTTTAGTTTTCCAATCTCTTCGATTGCACTCTTTGAATATGCAGTTAATCGTATTGGTTTTGCACCTGGTGCCAAGTCCATAACGCTCAGGTTTTTGGCTTCAACGACGTCCACTCCGGGAATTGAGCCGCATGCCTTGGAAAGATTCTTTGCGTCCTTTACTACAAAGAGGATGCTCTTGCCTACTTTGGTGCTTCGACCTCGCAATTGCGGTTTGCCGGAGCGTCGTTTGAGCCTCTTTTCAAGTCTTGCAATGTCTTCTGATATATGCAATGAATCAAATATCTTTGAAAGATCTTTTGATTTGGATACTGACTCTATCTGGTCGGATACTATAATTGGAAATGATTCAATTTTGTCAGCCTTGTGACCTCTAAGTTTTACAAGAGTGCCAGATGCAGTTGCAGCAATTGCAGAACATAGTGCGAGTTTGTTTTCTTTTTTATTCAATAATTTGTATATGACTTTCTCGGCAACTGGAGGATGTGCTTGTCTTCCTTTTCGCACCATGGCAACACCACCACCTTGGCCTTGTCTTCCGCCTCCACCCCCACGCATACGTGCAACTCTGGCTGCATGGTGACCAGTTGGTGGACTGTTTGATTCAGCAACTACGTCCATGCCAGCATTTGGATACCTTCCCTGTCTTTGAAAACCGTGGGATTCCAGGTGTACATAGGCCTTGTGAATCAAATCTTTTCTTATTGGCGTAGAAAACACAAGTGGTAACTCTATCTCTCCTTCTTTTGTTCCAGAGGTTGCAAGCAGCGGAGCTTTCATATCATTATCTCCAAAATTTTAGGTTGATTGACTTTTGTTATTTTTGGTCGTACAGGTGTGCGAAGCTTTACCATCCTGCTATAAGTTCCAGGAACTGAGCCACGCAAAATAACATAATCGCCTTTTACTACACCAAAATGCTTGAAACCGCCTGAAGGATTAATTTTGTATTCTTCGTTTTCAGAATTTCCCATTATCATAATTCTATTGTTGTACTGTATTCTTTGATGGAATCCCCTCTGACCTGCCCTTGGGACAGTGTACATGATTGTTGCAGGACTGATAGGACCTAGAGTACCAAGAGCCCTGACACTTTTTCTTGACTTGTGTTGCTTCTTTTTAACTCCCCATCTTGCAATTGGACCTTCAAACCCTTTACCTTTTGTGATTGCGGCAACATCAACTTCAGCTCCTTTCTGGAAAACCTGATCAATTTTTACTTCCTTGCCCAAGAGTTCTTTGAGAAACGCAAATTGTTTTTGAATATCTCCACCTTTTACAGCAACCTCGAATACAAATGGTTTCTTTTGTTCAAGTCCTGCAGATCGGGGCATTACTGATGCTATAGCATAAAGTTCTTCAATTCGGCCAAGTGCTTTTTCTGCTTTTTCAAGACTTTTCTCGTCATGCTTTGTAGTGAAAAGCCTTGAGAGCTCTTTTGGTAAATCTTTTGCATAAACATCAAAAGTTGAATCAAGTCCGTATCTGTCCTTTGAATATCCTCTAATTCCTATGATTATCATGGGTGGTGTGACAACAACAGTTCCAAGACTTACAAGCTGCTTGCCAAAATTTGGAGTCTTTTCCCTGTCATCTATGCTTGCAATGCGCATACAGGCCGCTTTGAAGCCTGCGTGTCCCTGCAGTTTTGGTTCTGCGGACTTTGTGTCAGGCCAAGTTCGTATTCTTGCCTCCATGCTCTTCGCTCTGGCCCTTGGCAAATATGCAAGGCTTCCCCTCCTTGGTTGACTATGCTTCCTATGGCCCATTGATAAACGCTAAATGTCGAGTACCCCATTATAAGTCTATTATTAGAAAAGACATCTTCCGAATATTTTTTTGTAAAACTTCAAGTTTTATAAAAAATGCATAAGATGCGTTATGATAACTAGACTTCCGATAATAATTCCTGCGATTCCAGCCATAATTGCAAACATGAAAAATCTTTTGTTGTTTTTCAATGTTCGATCACAATTACGATCCAATATTAAATTAGTTGCGCGATAATACGTTTAAGATCGCAAGTGTTCCAAGCATTGCTTCTTCAAGTCTGACGGTTTCGGTTGCCTGATCTGGAAAAAAATTCAAGATCTGAGAACGCGGTACATTTCCAAGTGCTTTTCCTAAAATTTCGTGAATTCCTCTTTTTGGAGAACCAAATACGACTAGCACTTCGGACTCGGAAAGTTCCTGAAAAAACTTTTGGGTTTTATGTACGGCCTTCCCTTTTCTTGACGTAAAGATGACAGAAGAATTCCAGTTAGAGAGCAGGTTGGCAAGACTTGATGATTCTTTGACTTCATAGCCCCAATACTGTTTGATCTCATCCCGCCTAATCGGTTTTATTAAAAAATTCGGAAATCCTTCCTTGAATTGTATTATTATTCTCTTGCCTTCCTCTTCTGGTCCATGGTATGGGATTAGCTGTTCAAAGCCAACATCGATACACTTTTGCCCTCTTGCATAAACTATCACGCCGTCACGTATGTCACCTTGTTTGATCTTTTTTGGATCAGGTGTCTGGATGTGTGAGGGAGTTTTAAGTGGACTGAGGCTTCCTGCAAATTTGAGCTCATCAGTCTTGCGATACATTGTCCTTCTCAGATATTGCGGGGTTTCAAGATAGCGCAACAGCGTACGCAAAAGTGATCTGTCCCTATCCCTGCCATCTGCTTCATGGTAAAGGTAGATTGCGCTTACTCGAAATATGGAACAGGCACGTGCAATCTGTGAGACCTTCATTGCCTTGTCAAGCTGCGAAGGCTCTTCAATTAGAGACGAGTCTGGAATGGCAACTGAGATCTTCAATAATGCACATACTTACAGATGCGTTATAAAATACTAGTTACTTTTGTTGTCTCTTTGTAAAATTATCTTTTGCTTTGGCTGCGTACTTTTCTATGTCTTTTTCTGGAGTTCGCATCATTATTTTTGTGTCGTTTAGAATCTGAGCCATCTTGATGTGCTTTACGCCATCTTTTTCCTCGCTCACAAGATAGATTGATTCAATTGCTAACGCCGCCGCATCTTCAAAGGGCAGATCTTTTTTGTAATATTTTTCAAGATATTCTGTTACTTGGTCAGAACCTGCGCCGATTGCAACAGCGTCGTATGAAATGTAAGTGCCGCTAGGATCAGTCAGAAATATCGTGCTTCCGCTTTTGTCAATACCAGCAATAATTAGTGCTACACCAAATGGCCTCACACCAGCATACTGGGTGAATTGTTGACATTGGTCTGCAAGATGCTTGGCAACAGACTCTACCTCGATTGGTTCGTCATAGATCATTCTGTTACTTTGTGAAAAGAATCGTGCATTATCCACCTGAGATCGCGCATCTGGAATGTATCCTGCTGCTGCAACTCCAATGTGGTCATCGACTTGGAATATCTTTTGAGTAATATCAGAATTTTGTAGTTTTCGTGGTTTTTCTTCTACTGCCAAGACTATGCCGTCTTTGCTCTTGACACCTATTGCAAGGGTTCCACGCCTGACCGTTTCAATAGCATACTCTACTTGGTATAGTCTGCCATCAGGAGAAAATACAGTAATTGCTCTATCATAACCTGCTGCTGCTGGAAGCATTTCAAAATTCCATGCTTTGAAGGTTTAATTTAAGTTTATACAAGTTGATGATCATGCGTTTTGAGATCCCATTCTTTGGTCATGAAAACATAAGATCACTCCATCCAAAAACAATTGAGATAACAACCGAGTCGCATCTTACCACAAACGGAGACTGCATTGTTGGAGTAAATGCAGATTCAGGATGCAACGACTTGTCAGAAAAAATGAAGATACTGTTGCAAAATTCAAAATCTACTGTAAGCTGCACAATTGTAGTAAAGGATTTTTCATTCAAAGTGACAGGCAGAGGAGACGACAAGTTGACGCTGACAAATCCTCATGATATTGTCATAAGAAAGAGTTCTTTTGTGTGCCCGAGAACTTTGGCCACAAATTGCGATGCAGCGTCTGATACCATTCCAAGGGAGATGATAAAGATACTGCAGAACCCGGATGCAAAAGGGACCTTTGTTATCGAAGTGACTTGATTATTTCTGAAGCGCGATATTGTTTTCCTCAAACACTTTGGTCATAGCTCTGTTCATGATTTCGACTAGAAGATATTCTTCATAGTTTGGCTCTGCAGCAATTTTTGAAGTTTTTTTCTTCATTTTTGAACCAGCAGTCTGTGCGATATTTTTGATTACTTTTTCCAGCTTGATTGAAGCATCAGTGATGGTTTTAGAAAATTCATTTTCAAAATTTGGTGGAAGCTTGTGGCCGAGAACTTTGACTGTCGTTCCATAATATTTCAAAACTGCACCTCGAATTTCCTCCATTTTAACAATCTCTACCAATCCTGCATCCTTGAGAACGTCAAGATGATGCCTTATGGTGGTAGTTGCTTTCTTGTACCCTTCCTTGTGTAGCTCCGCTACAATTTGTTCAGTTGAGAGTTGTTTGTGGTACAATATCTGCAGGATTCTAATTCTAGCATAGTCGTCAAGGGCTTTGGCTTGCTCTATGTTTGTGGCAAGAATTTTGTTTACTTTGATTTCTTTTTGTAGTAAAGTGGACATTTCCTGATTTCAGTTTTAGTTTAACCTAAAAGATCACGAGATCATAATTTTTTAGTTCAATACGTAATTTTTTTTCACGCTACAATCAAGATGCTTATTATTCTAATTTCCATATTTTGATATGATATACATCATTATGAGATGATGCAAATACTACCAGTATGATGCAACTGATATCATTACTGGATATATCGTAACATTATGATAAAACTAGAAAATGGCAAAATTTTTTGGTTTTTGGAAAAAAGATTCCCTTGGGAGGCAAAATGATGTCTAGTCCAAGGATTTGCGCTAAGGGTCCTAAAACAAAATTCGAGTTAAAGACGAGTTCCAGTAATGCGCTCGTAGGATGCCAGATATCTTGACGACAGTTCGTTGCATAGGTCTTGTGGAAGTTGCGGAGCAACAGGTTCTCTTCCCTGCTTTCTTTCATCTTCGAACTTCTTTTGAATGCCTTGAGCTGCCAGCCAGTCACGCAGAAGCTGCTTGTCATAGCTTTCTTGCGTCTTTCCTATGGCGTACGATTCTTTTGGCCACATTCGGTATTCATCAGGGCCTATCGAGTCACCCAAGACAACCTCGTTTCCAATCTTTCCAAACTCTAACTTGAGGTCTGCAAGTATGAATCCTGCCCTTTCAGCAGTCTTGTACATTTCTTGGTAGATTTCAAGCGATGCCATCTCAAGCCAGTCATATTCTTGAGGAGTTGAAAGGTTCATGCGAAGCACGTCTTGCCGGGTTATTGGAATGTCATGGGTTTCGGATTTTGTAGTGGGATCAAAGAATGGCTCTGCAAGTTTTGCCGCAATTCTTGTGTCAGTTCCTTCTGGAAGTTTTACCTGTCCTTCTTTCCATCGCTGCACCAGACTGCCGTAAAAGTATCCGCGAACAACACATTCGATTGGGACCATTTGCATCTTTTTAACTACCATCTTGTCTTTTGCCTCGGTCCTCACATAGTGGTTTTTGACTGGCAGTTTTTTGAACCAAAACTCGGCAAACTTGCAGAGAACCTCGCCCTTCCGTGGTATAGGGGTCGGAAACTTGACATCAAAGGCAGAAACCCTGTCAGTGAAATGAAATAAAACATGTTCATCGTCTAGTTCGTAAATGTCTTTGACCTTGCCTGAGCGTAAAAACCTCAACCAGGCGTCATTTGAACCGACTAGGATTTAAGTTGATAGAATCAAGAGGGTATGATTATTTTTTGTTGGTGCCTGGAATTACAGGCAGGGTTGTTGTTGAGACGACGTTTGGTATCTTGCGTATCTCTTTTGTAATTATTCTTTCAACCTCGGCACGGGTTGGCACTTGGACCTTGACAAAGACGTCATATTGGCCATAAGTGCCCATGGCTTCCTTTATACCGTCAATCTTTAGCAAGTCATGCATCACTTCCATTTCATGACCCATCTTGCTCTTTACAAGAACAAACGCAAGTTCCAGACTCATTCACCCTTTATCTCGGCTCTGCTCTTAAAGGCGGGTTTTATCCCAAGCGTAGAGTAATCGCCGGTGTAGCACGTAAAGCACATTGAGTTGTGATCCATCCCTACCGCTTCTGCAAGGTTCTTGGAATCGTTGTATCCAAGAAAGTCTGCACCTACCAGCTGCCTGACTCTTTCGGTTATCTCTTCTTCGGTGTAGTTTTTTCCGTCTCCAAGAAACGTAACAAGTTCGTCTTGTGATGGAAAGTCGATTCCTGCATAACACGGAAACTTGATTGGTGGAAAAGTGATGACCATGCTTATCTTTCTTGCACCTGCTCTTCGCAGTGCTTTGATGATTGCCTTTGAACTGGTACCGCGTACCAGACTATCATCTACTACTACAACGTGTTTACCGTTGATTACTTGGGTTATTGGAATTATCCATCGGTTGATCTCGACACGGTCACTCTGGTGTGGCTCGATGAAGCTGCGCAGTGGACCTTTTCTGCTGTATCGGTCCTTGAGCAGCCCTTCTTCAAAGGGAACTCCGAGTTCTTGAGCATAGCCAAGAGCTGCTGGTCTTGCCGAGTCAGGAACTGGAACTACAATGTCTGCATCTTTTATTGGAAACTTGCGTGCAAGGAATTGCCCTATTCTTTTTCTTGCGACATAGATGTTAGAGCCTTCCATAACACTTGAAGGATGTGCAAAGTAAGTAAACTCAAAGGAGCAATGAGCTGGTTTTTTTTCGTCAGAGAACATCTCTGACTCAAGACCCGCATTGCTGATTTTGACAAGCTCTCCTGGTTTTACATCTCTTACAAGTTGCGCCCCTATTGCAGAAAGAGCAACTGATTCGGATGCCACAATGTAAGAGTTGTTGTCTTTTCTGTATCCAATTACCATTGGTCTGAACCCACGTGGGTCTCTTGCAGCGTATACAGCGTTATCGTCAGAAACAAAGGTAAAGCAAAAAGAGCCAATCATCTCGTTTTTTAAAATTGAAAGTGCACTTCCAAGTTTGCCGTTTTCTGACATGAGTGAGACAAGCCTCTGAGCTGCAACAAGTGTGTCGCTTGCATTTTGTGGCGTAAACGTACACCCACCTACCATTCCTGCAAGCTCCTCTACGTTGGAAATGGTACCGTTGTGGGCAATGCACAGGTCTTTTACCTTAAGCGGCTGGGCGTTTTCTAGGTTGCTCTTACCTATGGTAGAATACCTGACATGACCTATAGCGGCAGAGGATGCATAATCCCGGGTAATCTTGTCAAACTCTGATACGGCAGAAGAAACAAGGCCAAGTTGCTTGTGGGGTTGTTTCTTTGGAACTGCCACGCCCCATGCCTCTTGTCCTCGGTGTTGAAGTGCACGCAATGCATCTATAACCATAGGAATAACGTTTGCGCCATCAAGGCTGAAGATCCCCACTACACCGCAATTTTCTTTAACCATGGCTTACCAGCAACCCCAACGAGTTTAACCATTTTTCTTGTGCTTTATCAACCCTTATACTTGCAGCCGGCTTGTTTTTATTCTTGAATACAATGCTACTGCCTGAAAACTTGCCTATTATGCCATGTTTGATTCCACGTTTTTGAAGTATCGATATGACGCTTTCAAGCTTTGATGGGTCCACTACCAGTAAAAATCTAGAATGGCTTTCTGAAAAGAGCAGTTCGTCATCTTGTAGGTTTTCTGCAGGTACCTTGTCAAGCATAACAGAGCACCCAATCTCGTTTGTTATACAGATTTCAGATACTGCAACGCCTAGTCCTCCCTTGGAACAGTCATGTATTGATTTTGCCAAGTCTTGTGGTGCAATTTTCAATATTGCTTCCTGATTGGCTTTAGAAGACTTCATGTCAATTGCAGGACACACACCCCCAACAATCTTGTGTACGTATTCGTAATATTCAGAGCCACCAAGCTCGTCTTTTGTGATTCCTACAAGTACAAGAAGATCGTCTTTTTGTGCTTTTTTTGGAATAAGTGGCTTGCCCTCAATTAGACCTAACACTCCTATCAACGGAGTTGGCTTGATTGGTCCCTTATCAGTCTCGTTATACAGACTCACCTTGCCGCCAACACATGGTATTTCAAAATGTTTTGCATATTCTATTATTCCCTCAACTGATTCTTTGAACGTCCAAAATATTTCAGGGTCTTCTGGATTGCCAAACTGTAGATGGTCAACCATTCCAATTGGGGTTGCTCCAGTACATACAACGTTTCTGCACGCCTCATCAAAGCAACCCATCACGCCCTGTCTTGGGTTTATGTAACAGTGCTTAGAGTTGCCGTCAATCTTAATTGAGAGAAACTTGCCGTTGTCAAGCCTTAAGACAGATGCGTCTTGTCCTGGCTTGATAACAGTTCTAATGCCCACTTCGTGGTCATACTGAGTGTACACCCAACGCTTGCTTGCAATGTTTGGGTTTGAAAGCATCTCCAGAAGTGTCTTTGAGAGATTAGGAGTTTTTGGTTTTTTAATTGAGGTTATAGCCTGCAGATACTTTGGCATGGAGGCAGGCCTGTCAAGCAGCGGAGCGTTTGCAACTATATTACTTGGAAGCTTTGCTACCAGATCATTTTGTGACTTGACTTGCATCAAGTTGTCATCAGTTACTCTACCCACAACAGAAAATGGGACGTGAAACTTTGTGCAGATTTCTTTTAGTGTTTCTAGTTTTTCAGGAGACGTTATCACAAGCATTCTTTCTTGAGATTCAGAAACCATAAGCTCGGTGGGGGACATGTCCTGCTCCCTTTTGTGAACCATTGCCAAGTCAAGCTCGATGCCAACTGAGAGCGCATCAGATGTTTCAGAGATTGCGCATGAAAGCCCTCCGCCTCCCAAATCTTTCATGGCTTTGATACAGTGTTGGTTTCTTGCCTCCAAAATTACTTCAATTACCAACTTTTCAATAAAGGGGTCTGGAATTTGCACTGCAGAACGGTTCTCAGACTCTAGTTTGTCAGATGCAAACTGCGAGCCGCCAATGCCGTCCCTTCCTGTAGAGCCTCCAATCAATACTACATAGTCTCCTCCGTCTGCCCTGTTTTGTATGAGCTTCTCCTTTTTTCCAAATCCCACAGAGGCAACATCTACTAGCGCATAATTTGTAAAACACTTGTCAAACTCTATCTCTCCTCCAACTGTTGGTATTCCAAGACAGTTGCCATAATCTGCAATTCCCCTCACAGCATTTTTGAAAAGCCATCTGGCATGAGTGTCTTTTTCAATGTCTCCAAACCGTAGACCATCCAAGATTGCAATAGGTCTTGTTCCTGCAGACAAGATGTCCCGTATTACTCCGCCAACACCTGTTGCGGCCCCACCATATGGTTCGACCGCAGAAGGATGGTTGTGAGACTCGATATGCACCGTAACAACATATCCATCACCTACATCCAACACTCCGGAATCATATCCCGGTCCTGAAATGACTCGTTTTCCTTCCCTTGGAAGCGTTTTGAGATATTTTTTTGATGATTTGTAAGAGCAGTGTTCAGACCACTCTGCTGCAACTATCTGCAGTTCTACAGGATTTGGTTTTCGCCCTATTTTCTTTTCAAGATAGTCAAACTCTTGCGGAGTAAGACTCATGCAATAACACCTAACGTATTGAGCAAAGATTCAAAGATAAGCGATGCTGGCTTGGCATCTTTTGGGTTTAGAATTTGTTCAGCAGACCTTTCAGGATGAGGCATCATGCCCACAACGTTTCCTTCCTTGTTGCATACTCCGGCAATCTTCATTGTGGCGCCGTTGACATCTTCGGCATAAGTGAAAACGATTTGGTTATTCTTCTTTAAAAGATGCAGTGTCTCCTTGTCTGCATAATAACGCCCTTCTCCATTTGCAATTGCAATTGGGATTCGTTGGTTTAGCTTGAACTTGTTTGTAAACGGAGTCTTGTTGTTTTTTACAATTATTTCAGTCCATTTGCAGATGTAGCTAAGCGATGTGTTTCGCAGGAGTGCCCCAGGCAAGAGTCCTGACTCGGTCAATATTTGAAAGCCGTTGCAAACACCCAATATTGGCATCCCTTTTTCTGCCATCTTCTTTACTTGCGCTATGATTGGACTGTGAGCCGCAATCACTCCCGCTCTCAGCCTGTCACCGTACGAAAAGCCTCCAGGCAGCACTATGGCATCAATGTTTTTTGGCAGTTCGTCAGTATGCCACACTAGCTGCGATTCTAGCTTGAAGACATCGGTTAAGACATGGTGCATGTCTCGATCGCAATTGCTCCCTGGAAAAACTATTACTGCAACCCTCACAGATACCCTTACTTTCAAGCAATATTAAATCGAATCGCGGGCAGTACAGAACGTTTTTGGCAAAGGTCTGATCGCAAGATGCCGCTACAGTCCAGTACATGTAGACTCGCACACGGATTCGTGACTTCTAAACCATTTATTATGCCACCTGAACCTTCAACTTGAGATGCTAAGATCACTTGGACACCTTCCACCTGTAACTATTACCTTGGCTGTCATCAATGCGCTAATCTTTGCATACGGGATGGCAACTCAGACGCAACATGACATCATAGCACACTATGGCTTTGTTCCCGACGAACTCTTCCGCGCAAACAGCTCACTTTTGTCAGATAGTATTTTACGGCTGTTTACCTCGATGTTTATACATGCAAACATTGCACACATATCGTTTAACCTATTTGCGCTCATTTACATGGGAGGGTTTGCAGAAAGATCGATTGGCATCCCCCGGTTCATACTGCTTTATGTAGTTGCAGGACTTGGAGGAGGGCTACTGCATGGAGTTGTGGCATCATATCTTTTGTCAAGCGGAGACACCCTCTTGATTGGCGCGTCTGGGGCAATTTCTGGAATTCTTGGAGTATCTGCCGCACTTGGAGACATACGAGGGTACTATTGGCTTGCAATCCAAGTGTTGTATGTTTTCATTGGATCGTTTACCTCGCTCTCAATAGCATTTATGGCGCACGTTGGCGGATTTCTCACAGGGCTTGTGCTTACAAAGGTCATGATATCAATTGAGCGGCGAAAAAGAGACTGGCGCTCAAACACATATTCCACATAATTTCAGCAAAATTCGGTAGAACCAAAGGAAACTGCGGAAACACTTTTGGTAGGAAGAGTATGCTCCGCAGTCTCTTGCATATCGTTGCAAGAATTACATAATTAAGAAGAATGTACACTAAGCAAATAACTGCAAACGTTGTCATTTCATCAACCAAATGTACGATCGTGCATTTGGAACGCGGTATAATTTTAGGAACAATTGAGCAAATCGTTTTTATTCTAATACTCTTTGGTACTGGCTATGGGCCTAGTTCGCGACATCATGGTCAACAATGTCATTACCATAGAGCATGACAAGACAGCAAAGGATGTTGCATTGCTTATGACTGAGAAGAGCATCAGTTCCCTAGTGGTGGTAAAGGACGGCAACCCAATAGGGCTAGTGACTGAAAGAGACCTGGTAAGAAAGGTTTCAACTACTGACAGGAAGAGCTCCGAAGTGCCACTCTCGGAGATAATGTCTGCCAACTTTAGGTGGGTGGAGCCCATGACGCCAATCGAAGACGCCGTACAAAGGATGACAAACAAAAACATACGCAGACTCCTTGTTTTGGACAACGGCAAGCTGGTAGGAATCATAACAGAAACTGATCTTGCAAAGTACCTGCGAAGCAAGCTGCTCATAGACGGAGCTCTTGATGACATCACAGCGCTAAATAGAAAAGTAGTAAAGAACGGCTAGATGCTTCTGGTCTCAACTGATACTCTGGATACGAGAGGATTGTAGATTCTAAATTCGTTGCACAAGTCCATGACTTGCCTTTCTGCCAATTCCTTGCTTTTTGCCTCTATCTGAAATCTTAGCATCTTGGCAGATCTTACCTTCTTCACGCTAGTCTTTTTGTCTTTTAGTATGAGATCGTTTAGAATTGTATCGCCTTCAGGATCGACTATCTCAGGCTTGTTTTCAATTGTAACGCTCACCAAAAAAGAAGGCATAAAATCGGTACAAAATATAATAAATTTAAGCCTTGAGCAAAGAGTCGATACCAACTTTTGATCCGATTGAATACAAGCTAAACTCTAAAGCAAATTGGAATACTGTAGCGCCGCAATACCACGAGAATTGGGCAAACGAGCACGTAGGGCCTTTCAAGTCCACTGAAGAAGTAGTGAGAAGTGCGGGGATAGAGCCCGCAGACAGGGTTCTTGACATAGCGTGCGGCACAGGTGCGGTCTCACATCAGGTCCTGCGCCACCTTGGCAGAGAAGGATTGCTTGTTGGGATAGACTTGTCAAGAACTGCATTGAATATTGCAAAAAAATTTGCAAACTCAGACAAGGCACACTTTTTTGAGATGGATGCAGAAAAGATAGAGTTTCGCATTACATTTGACAAGATACTTTGCCAATACGGCCTCATGTTTTTTCCAAACGTAAACCATGTGCTTGCCACTGCAAAAAAGATGCTATCTAAGAAAGGTCGTATCGCTCTGGCAGTTCACGGTACGGCTGATGAGGTTCCATACTTTAGTTCGATAATGAAGCCCATACTAAAGTACGTTCCAGACATCAGGCCAAAGGGAACACCTACGGTTCACAGATTTGGAAATGTTTCAGACCTGAAAAAAGAACTTGAAGATGCAGGCTTTGCAGACATCAAAACTACAAGACATGTTTTCAGTTATGATGCAGGTACGTTTGAGGAATATTGGCAAGACTATATGCGTTCGACTGCCAACTCGATAAGGCCAAAGATTGAGAGCATGGGAGGTAACATCATGTCATCAATCAAAGAAGAGTCTAGGCAAAACGTATCACCGCACATCAGAGAAGGCAGAATAATCTTTCCCTGGACAGTTCTGATATCGTCTGCATCTTGATGATTAGAACTAGGATATCTTTACTGCATGGGATTTGAAATTAGAGTCGTACCAGATGGTCATAGCCTCTCTTCTTTTTGATGAAAATCCGTTAAATGCAAGATGCCCAAAGTTTTTACCCTTTAATGCACCGTGCCAGTGCAGCGTGTTTTTTGGTATGTAAGTCACATCTCCCACCTTTAGCACTTGTTTTGCTTTTTGTTTTATCTTGACATGTTTTGAGCCAAGATTTGCTTTTTCGTACAAGACAAGCATGCCAATTCCCTCTGTAACAACCAGCGTTTGGCCACCTTCGTGATAATGGAGTTTAGTCCTTGCACCATTTTTAAAGCCTGCATAGTAAACTTTTTGGTCCTGGACACCAATGTTTTTGGAAATATCATGCAAAACTACGTCTCCAAAGAAATAATTTCGTTTTTCAGCTAGTAGAGACTTGTCAAGTTTTATCTTGTTAAAATTTTCTTTTTTCACTTTTTTTGTTTGAATTTGTATCATAATTAGTCGTTTCTTTCGGGGGTCTGCGCCACCTTGCTGCATTAACAAAGAATTTTTCTCAAGACGTGCTGTAAATAAATTCACGCTATATCCAAGGATCTTTATCTGGCAAACCTTCAAGTAATTTGGCGTGACAACATTTTAAACCACCCTCCAAATGCCTTTAACCTAATGCCAATGTAGCTCAGCCTGGCTAGAGCATCTGCCTTGTAAGCAGAAGGTCGAGGGTCCAAATCCCTCCATTGGCTTGATAAAATTTCTGCAAGTCCTAACAACATCGTATAGATACTCCAATGTTTAGTCAACTGTGAAACTGCTGTCTCACGTTACTTGTCTTTGGAGTATAGTTTTTCTTAAAGTCAAGCTAGTCCTGAGATAAAAGACATCAAAAGAAAATTTAGAATTACAATTCGCAAACTTGTAATAGGATAGACAAAGTTAAGTAAGTTAGAGAGTTGAGAATTCTGTGGAAAAGGGCTTTGTTCTGATAAATTGTGATATTGGTGCGGAGGAATACGTAGTCGAGGAACTAAAGCTCTTGCCCCAAGTCAAGGGCGCTCACATAACATTTGGTGCCTACGATGTGGTAGCAGAGATACAGGCTCCCACGTCTGAAGAATTTGATAAAGCAGTATCACATAAGATTAGAAACATATCAAGGGTTGAGAGCACCATGACTCTGAAGGTAACAGATCCTCGGTAATCTTTGGTTCAGATAGCTTTAAAAAAACGCTGACTTGGTGATAATCAGTTGGAAAAAATAGATTACGAGGGAACTGTTTGGGCAATCAATCATGGTCTTCCCCAGCAGTTACTTGATCATTGCGTCAAGAAGTTGACCGATTACGGCATCAAAAAAGAAGATATTGTAATAACGGACGCCCCGTCCAATGTAAAAATTGGAACCGTAGTAGTAAATGTATGGCCATACCATCTAGATGTGGGGCGTGTCAGAACAGTAAGAAACGATTCCTACATCAGCGGCAGCGTAAAGATCATCGAGTTAAAAACAGATCCTGAAGGAAACTATATCGACTAAGTTTTAACAAACAATTTATTCCACATAACGGCCTAGTCGGCTTGTGAAGAAAGTAAAGACAAAAGCGCCAAATCCAAAGAGGAAGGTTCAGATTGCAATCGTAGGAGGAATTGCAATAGTTGCAGCAGTCATAGCTGTCAATTATAATTTGGATCAAGCAAATCTAAAGGGGCAAAGGTTTGGAGACAATCTGTCTTTGATACAGTCGGATTTGAACAATGAGACTTCAAGCTTTGATGCCAAGCTAACCATGTATGAGAAGGGCCACATACCAAAAGACCAAATGCTAAACCTAACTGATTCACACATCGCAAAGATGCAAAACATTCTAACTAGATATGACACTTTGAATCCGCCTGAACCATTTGTTGCCTCGCTGCAGCTCTTCAGATTGTCAACGCAGACGCAGATAGAAAGTGATAAGATGTTAAAAGAATGGGTTCAGACAGGAGACAACTCCACCAGGGCAAAGTCAGACCAACTTCTGCAAGAGTCATTCCAGTATGAGATGAATGCGCTCCAGTCTTACAACAATGCCAAAACAGGCAGCTCACAGTAAACCCATTTCTTGTAGAGGGCCAAGTATCTTTCCAACCTCATCTTGTATGACATTTTTGTCAAGTGGAATGGGGTTAGGAAATGCCAGATGTATTGTTATGCTAAGCATGTCATGATCTGTATGAGATACAGTTATCCTATGTTGCTTCATACCGTTACTTGAGATATAGTCTGCCCAGTATGCTAGACGCATTTTTACGTCATCTATCTGTTTTATGACATATTCTAGGTTCATCTCTTGGCCTTCGTTGAATATTCCAAACTTTATCATCGGTGTCATCAGATAACCGCTTTTTATCTTCTCGTGTCTTTTGTGCATCTGCTCTATTATTTCGTCTGCCTTTTCTTCAGGAAAAATTTCGCCATATTCTGGTGCAAAATACCCAGCGATGTTCTTTCTGTTATCGTATATTTTGTAGTAATGACCCTCTAGTTCTACCTTCCACATGGTACTTTCAATAAACAACTATCTGATTAGGATATTGTAACTGTATTGAGGCATTTTCCGCAAAAATAACTCTTGCCAGTATTGAATACGGTAGAGTTTTTGCACTGAGGGCATTCTCGATTGATACGGTTAATCTCAATTGGCATATTATGTTCATTTCCTACTTTTCTAGAAAAGAAACGAGGTCAAATTATATTTGCAATCTCTCTAAAATCATATATTATATTTACCATACATTTGGGATGGCAGAACGGAACTAAACATTATAAAGAATAAGGAGAAACTCTAGTTCGTGATTTCTGCAACGACGCGTAGTTTTATTGACAGTCTGGTAGACTATTACATAAGCGAAGCCTCGTCCTACAAACAGATGGCAAAATCATATTCTGAGGTTGTAGGGGATTCGTCTGACACTGCATTTGGAATCATAATAGGCTCCATCTACTCTGCGTTTATCCAATCATACGCAAACCAGCAGCAAAAGCCGTCGCTTGAAGACATACAAGAGTTTACACAGATTGTCAAAAAAAGAGCTCCCCAGATAAAACGAAGTATTCTCGATGCAGAAGCATGACGTGAGCATTTTAATTCGAGCTTTTTAATATGACAACAAGAAAACAAAAACTGTGAGTCGCCTTGTGTACATGTTGATGTGCGTTCTTGTGCTTGTGGTAGCCATATCCAGCATCAATGATTACGCACAACAAAACCAAATCCACGCAGTGTTTGCCCAGCCCTCATCTAACAATACAGTTGATTCACAGTACAATGTGATTGCATCGCCCATTCCAGACTGGATCAAAAACAATACTGGGTTGTGGGCACATGGAAAACTTGAGGATTCGCAGTTCATTTTAGGAATAAGGTACATTGTGGCAAATAACATTGTGTCACTTCCACACGAATACTCGGAGTATGTTTTACAAAAGCCAATTCCATCGTGGATTAGAGACGTTGCCATGTGGTGGGCAGATGGCAACATATCAGACTATGAATTCATTTCTGACATACAATATCTTGTTTCAAATGGTGAAATAAAACTGGTGCCTGGCAAAGACAATACGTCTGTGCAGGAATCAAATACGCTTGAGAACAACTTTTCAAAAGGCAAGATAAAGCTCGACAATGTGACACTTGATGTGCAGGTTGCTGATACCCAAGAGAGGATGACAGAGGGGTTGCAGTTTCAGCAACCGCTGCCATATAACCAAGGCATGATCTTTGTCTTTGAAGAACCCCAGGTAGTTGCAATGTGGATGAAAGACATGCAGTTTCCTCTAGATATGATTTGGTTTGACAGCAGCGGCAATGTCATACACATAGAAAAAGGCCTGTCTCCTTGCAGTGATAACATGCCATGTCAAGTGTACGATGGAGGGAGGCAGGACACAAAGTACGTCTTGGAAGTAACCGCAGGCTTTGTAGACAAATTCAACGTAACAGCAAAGTCCAAACTAATCACACTTGGCAATCTCTAGTGCAAAATTGTAACAGGAGGTATTTCGGATAAAACTGGACACTACAGATAAATCCTAATTCTATGAACCACAATTGATGTCTGAAATAGTACATTATCAGATTCAGCAGTTGGTTGACAATGGCCAAACAGTACAGCTTTCTTTGGTAGAAGACGTACAAACAGAGCCTGTTTCGCAAAAGCAACTCATGCTTGAGGCAATCAATAAAAAATTAGACCCCGAATTAAGAGACCAAATCCTACCATTTTTAGAAGCCATACTTCAAGCACAGCCAACCATTGCAATCAAGAGCTATGCCCAGACTGCAATAACAATAACCATGCCAAAGCGCAGGTATGAGAGGATGGGCAGTCCTCAGGTTGGCCAGAGGCTTGAAGTCAACATCAAAAAAATTTAGAGTAGTTTTTCTACATCACTGATTGTTTCAAGCGGTAATGAACATGTAAAGTCCTTACAAACGTACACTCGGGTTTTATCGTCAAGAAATTCTTTTCCTGCAAAAAACGGCAAATGCTGTAACTCTTTTAAAGTATCTTTGTTTTGGATACCTACAAGTATTGCTTCTGGAAGGAATTTTTTTTCAAGATATGAGCAGAGCTGCTTGTTGGTACTGTTTATCAGCGTAATCTCGGTTGGTTTTTTCAGGTACGTGTAGATGACATTTAGCAGTTGCCCAAACCCAAATGGGTTTTCTGCAGCCATTGTAGAAAGCGATTCCATTACCTTCAGCGACGCATCAAGATACCGTTTGTCCTGTGTAATGTGGTACAACCGCAACAGAGCTCCTGACGCAACCGAGTTTCCAGACGGGAGAGACAGGTCGTAGATGTTCTTTGTTCTAATGATTAGTTTTTCGTGATTGTCTGCAGTAAAAAAGAAGCCTTTTTCATTCTCGTCCCAGAAATGCTCTAAAAGATAGTTTGCATAGTAGGTGGCAAGGTCAAGGTACTTTTTTGATGGTTTGATTTCAAAATAGTCAACAAGCGCATTTACAAAATATGCATAGTCATCTAGATATGCGCGCAGTTTTGCGTGTCTGTCCTTGTAGGTATGCAACAGTTCGCCGTCTTTTACCATTTTTTGCTCTATAAACGAGATGCATTTTTCTGCTGCGGCCAAGAAATCTTCGTTTTGGGTAACACGGTATCCGCGTAAAAATCCCGAGATCATAAGGCTGTTCCAGCTTACAAGTATCTTCTCGTCCCTTCCTGGAGGTACGCGTTTTTTTCTTTCTTCCAATAGTTTTGTCTTGCATCTTTCCAAAACTTCTTTGATCTCATGCTCTGTCTTGCCAAAATGAAATGCGGCAGAGGACAAGTTGATAGAGTTATTCAGTATTGTGTGTCCTTCAAAATTTCCTCCATCTGTGACATCATAGTACAAACAAAACACATCAGAGTCGGCGCCAAGAATTTTTTGAACGTCGCTTTTTTTCCAAACATAGTACTTGCCCTCTTCTCCCTCAGAGTCTGCATCTTGTGCAGAATAAAAGCCACCTTCTGGCGAGGTCATTTCCCTTAGGATGTATCCGAGTGTGTTGTTTACCACCTCAAGATATTTCATATCTTTTGTTATCTGATATGCTTCTGCATATACAATTGGCAGAAGCGCATTGTCATATAGCATTTTTTCAAAGTGAGGTACAAGCCATCTAGAGTCAGTTGAATATCTATGAAATCCTCCACCAATCTGATCATATATTCCTCCATTTGCCATCTTTGTCAAGGTCTTCAACACAAATTCTTGAAACTTTGATATTCCACAAAGCTTAGAGTAGCGCAACATAAATGACAAGTTTGCGGCATTTGGAAATTTTGGTGCATGTCCAAATCCTCCATTTGTAGGATCTCCAATAGATAAGAGGTTCACTGCGGCTTCATCAAGAATTGACTTTTCCAATTTTGATGGCAAAGTAATTGATTCAGTTTTTTTCAAAGAGCTGACAAAGTTTTCAGCAGCAGCCTCTACATCATATGGTTTCTCTTTCCATGCCTGGGCAAGTTGTCTTATAACACTGCCAAATCCGGGCCTTCCGTAGCTGTCAAGTGGTGGAAAGTATGTTCCTACATAAAACGGCCTCTGGTCAGGCGTAAGAAAGACGCTCAGTGGCCATCCGCCGCTTCCCGTCGTAAGCTGACATACTTTTTGGTAAATGTCATCAATGTCAGGCCTCTCTTCTCTATCCACCTTGATATTGACAAAATTTTCATTCATTACCTGGGCAATCTCTACGTTTTCAAAAGACTCGTGTGCCATAACATGACACCAATGACATGCACTGTAACCAACGCTTAGAAATATTGGTTTGTTCTCATCTTTTGCTTTCTTTAATGCTTCATCGCACCATGGATACCACTTGACTGGATTGTATGCATGTTGCAAAAGATAAGGACTTGATTCCGAAGCTAACCTGTTTGGTTCCACATTTATTAGAATTGAAAAATGAGTATTTGTTTCTTACACGTAATGGCAGACATTTCTCTCTTTCAAATATTAAATACTGGCAGAAATTCATTCAAATATGAATTGCAAGCGTTGCCATCATACTGATGCCGCGCACGAGCCTTCAAGCAAGAACCTTTCGGTCCTAAAGGTTGGCAAATGTTTGGTGCCTACTTGCACTTGCAAGCAATACCTTGACCCCATAGACAAAATCGACGAGGAATTAATATGATATCTTACTTACCAGTTGCGTTTACGCCTATTGTCTCATTTAGGGTAACCGTCTTTGCTGTTCCAGTTTCATTGTTGCTTGATTCGCCCGAACTTTCAGAGCCTACAATTATTTCTCCAGTCATCCATGGATGAACTTGGCAGAAGTATGGATATTCGCCTGCTTTTGTAAATGCAGGTGATGCGTATGTTCCGCCAGCTTTGATCATGCCGCTGTCCCAGATAGTGCCTACTGAGCTGTCTGACATGTTTCCATCATAATATGTTGCAGTATGTGGGACAGTGTCATCGTTTATCCAAGTCACAGAATCTCCAACATTGATTTTTATCTCTTGTGGGTTGTAACAGTTTGTTTCGTCACAAGTGCCTTGTGTTGAGCTAGCTCCTTTGCTGATTATTACAGTTAGTTTATTTGGAGTACTTGTAGCTGTTGTGCCAAGATTTGTTTTAGAAGATGCATTGGTTTGGTTAGTTGTCGTCGTCATGTTTGTAGTCATGTTTGTTGTTTCAGTCATGTTCATTTGGGGTGCAACTTTGGATATAGTTTGGTTACTGCCAGTCATTGATTGATTGGCTGAAACTGCAACGGTTTGGTTGGTAGCAGGTGGCGTGGGGGACGGCGCTTGGGTCATGTTGGTGCTTGTGGCATTATTTACTTGGGCAGTTTGGTTTTGTGGTGTTTGGATAGCGGCTTGTGCCAAAGCAGTCATGTTTTGTGCCAAGGCTGCGTAATATTCAACAGGCACGTCAGAGCCTGTGATCATTTTTAGATTTGCCTTGTAGTCAGGTGTAAATATTAAAACTTGGGTTGTAGTTCCTTTCAAGTTGTCTTCTTGCTGTTTTTGATATGCTGTAGCATTATCAAGCAAGTCAAAGTGTTGGCCTAGTGTGAGTTTTTGTCCAATTGCCAAAGCACTCTCATAGAGAACTACGTTGTATCCCTTAAGCGGTGTCTTAAGAAAGACTTCGGCGTCTGACATCAGATTTAGATTGTAATCTTTTGAGCTGTTAAAGAGCAATACTTGAATTGTATTCCCGGCGTTTTGTTTTTCCTCTTGTGTTTGCAATGCCTGTGCAGCGTCAATGGTGTCTGCCTCATCAAGCATTTTTAGCTTTGCACCCACTGGTTGTGATACATCAAACATAACAACAGCATAGCCAGACTTTGGAGTCATGGCATCTACCTCTTGTAAAGCCATTATGTTTGATGAAAAATGATAATTGTCAGCCAAGTTCCAAGAGAGTAGACCAATTATTACAAGAGATACTGAGATTATTATCATGGAATAGCCCACTTTTCTATAATTATGTGGATTCTTGTCTTTTACAACCGGTTTTGTGTTATCTGACGGGTTGTTTGATGCAGACATTTGTTGTCCAAAAAATAGGTGCTGAATTTAATCTTTTATTATAAATTACTCGGCACAGAATTTCATGATTTTACAGTCTATTGTTTAGAATTGAGGCTTTTTTCTACTTTAAAGATCTGCAGCGTGAGCAGATCTATTGCCTTTTTCAAGTGTTCAAATTCATTTACAATCTGTTTTTGGTTTTCAGTCAGTCCCTTTAACGCACTTATCATAGACCTTTGGTATCTATCATCAGAGGAAGCCTCTAGCGCGTTGAGCTTGGATTCTATAATTTCAAGATCCTTTTGCATTTTCTTGCTGTGCGATTTTTCCACAGCCAGACTGCGATTATCACATATATCAAGATAAAGTTAAAAGATTTGCAAGCTAAGCAAGGACACCATGATTGATGAAAAACTTGTTTCTCTGAACATCGCACTTCCTGTGCCGCCCAAGCCTGCAGGCTCTTACATTCCAGTTGTCAGGACTGGCAACTTGGTATTTGTCTCAGGACAGATTCCAGTCAAAGACGGCAAGGTAGAGTTTCAAGGAAAAGTACCAACCGATGTCTCAATAGATGTGGCTCAAAAGGCTGCCAAACTTTGCATCATCAATGCATTGGCACAGCTCAAGTCAGAGACAGGCACCTTGGATAAGGTTTCAAAAATTGTCAGAGTATCTGGCTTTGTAAACAGTGCAAGTGATTTTTTTGACCAGCCCAAAGTTATCAATGCTGCATCCGATCTCTTGTTTGAAATATTTGGAGAAAAAGGCAAACATTCTAGAATTGCAGTAGGGGTTGCAAGCCTGCCACTAAATTCCACAGTTGAGATTGATTTGGTGGCCGAAGTCAGCCAAGCTTAGAGTTGAATTTCTTTATGAATTGAGAAATTTTTTCTTTTGGTATGACTGCACCGCATGCTTTGTCGTGTCCTCCACCTGAGCCACCAAGATCTGTTGCGAGTTGGTTAACAATTCTTCCAAGATGGAGTTTGCATGACTTGGAGCCTCGAATTGATACGGCATAGATTCCCTTTTCTTCTCGCAATTTGTACGAGACTCCAACACCTTTTCCTGACAATCCCAAGACAAAATTAACGACCATGCTTGCACCAGAGTCTGTAACTTCCATGTATGCCAAATTCTTCATTTTTTTCATGTTTTCTTTTACCTTTTGGATTACGCCAGAAATTCTTTCTGCTTGTATACGAGCAAATTCAAAAGTATTTGGAATGTCGTGAGGATATTTTGCTTGACTGAGCTCTTCTACAAGATACAAGAGATAGTCGTTGTCTTTTTGATGGCTGACAATTGTAAAGGTGAGAACTGTAGCTTCAAGTAAAATAAACTGCCTGTCAAACCTTTGGAGCAGTTTTGAGCCAAGTGGTCTGTCTTCCATGTAATCGGTAACCGCAGAACACGCTGCAAGCAGGGAGCTGTGGTCATTTAATTTTGATTTAAATGCGTTGTAAACTTGTACGGTGGTACACTCGTTGATTGTGTGAATCAGTTTGACTTTGAGAGACTGGATTTTTTTCTTTATTGTTTCGTCAAGGTCGTGATGGTCTATGTAGGTTACGGAAATACGCTTTTTTCTTAGGTCTTTTAGTAGTTCGACGAATTGGTCTTGGTTTGTCTTGCTTAGACCCAAATCGCATATGTATACGGTCTTTAGAGACTCGTCACTACGGAGTTGTTCAAGCTCAGTCATAAGTCCCGGATAGTCAACAAGCCTGGTGTCTCCACCAAAGGCCTGCTTGATTAGCGACGCTGCACCTATGCCGTCAGCGTCTTCTTTGTGAGATATGCAAACTACCTTAGTTCTTGCCATAGAATTAACAAGGCAGAATCACCCTCATTTAAACTAAAAACGGGATTTTTCCAAGTTGATCTATACTGCAAAAGTTGCTGGTTTTTTTAGATTCATGTAAGTTTTGAATTCTGAAACCAGCATCTTGTGTTTTACACCATCTTGCATTATTACACAGCACATGTCATAAAACGAGATTCCCAGCAGTCTAGATTCCCTGTCAAGTTGAGATATCTCTTCCAAAATCTTTGGGTTTGTTGTTTCAACCACAAAGCTGTCTACTAGTTTTATGAAGTCTTCTTCCAATTGAACCATTTCATACAGTCCATTGAAAATTTCGCTATATGCGCCAGAGTTGTTAGATTAGACCAAGTGCTTAATTTTTTAACCTACTCTCTGAGTCGTTTCAAGACTATGCCATCATACCTTAGAGAAATCATGATAGTGCAAACCTAGTGCCGTTTTGTACGTCAATTACTTTATGCTGAAAGATGTTTTCCCTAACTTGGATATATGTATCATCATTAAAATAAAATCTGATTATTGTATCTGTAAATGGAGGACCAACGTTGGGAACTAGAGATTCAACAAAATGGACGCGGTAGGGTCTACCACTAAGGGCTTGCTTTACTCGTTGATCGGATAATGCTAATTGAACCAGTTGCTGTTTGGAATCGATAGGCATAAACGGGTTTTCGTCAAGTATGGTAAAGATACCGATAAGAATCACAGCCAGCGAGGCAGGAATGACTAGTACATATCTTAATTTCATGGGTTACAAACCAAGACTTTCAATAAGTAAATTTCGTCAGAAAGATACTGATTAGTATTCTAATCTGTTTCCTTGATTTTCAGGAACCTCCAACAAGTATGACGGAACTATTTAATACGCATTTTTCGCAATATCATAAGGTGCAAACAAAGAACATCGGCCTTCGCAACATCGAAGTAGCTGATACAAAAATTTGTGCAATTGACGGCATTAATGGTAAGCTCATCTATAGGGGATACGATATTTTAGACTTGGTTAAAAAATCAAACTTTGAGGAAACGGCATGTCTTCTTCTCAATGACGACCTACCTACTGAAAAGATTTTGGATGATTTTTCACATAGGTTGACTGAAGCACGAAACATACCCGAAGACGTAGAAAAAAACCTCAAAAACCTGCCCAAGACTGCCAACCCGATGGATGTAGTTCAGTCCCGAGTATCAGAGCTTGCAGCCTATGACAAGGAAAAAGGAGATGACAGGCACGCAAATTACAACAGAGCAATCGATCTCATATCAAAGATTCCAATAATCATATCATACTGGGAGAGAATCAGAACTGGAAAGGAGATAATTCCACCCTCATCGAATCTTGGTCATGCTGGAAACTTTCTTTACATGTTAACAGGAAAGGAGCCTGATTCTGAGATTGCCAGAATTTTTGATATCTGTTTGATATTGCACGCAGAGCACAGTTTTAACGCATCAACCTTTGCAGCAAGAGAAGTTGCTTCAACCCGTGCGCATATGTATGCGGCGGTAAGTGCAGCCATAGGTGCATTAAGTGGTGAGCTTCATGGAGGAGCAAACTTCCAAGTAATGAAGATGCTCCTTGAGATCCAAACTGAAGACAGAGCAGAACAATGGATAAAAGAAAAACTTGCAAAAGGCGAGAGAATCATGGGGATGGGCCATGCAGTGTACAAGACCTTTGATCCAAGAGCGGAGGTGCTGCGAGAGCTTTCTCGAAGATTATCTGAAAAGACAGGCCAGCCATGGTATAAAATTACAAAAAAAGTCGAAGACATAACAGAAGAAGAGATGAAAAAAGTAAAGGGTTCTGACATTTTTCCAAATGTAGACCTGTACAGCGCTTCCACATACTATATGCTTGGCATTCCGATGGATCTTAACACTCCAATATTTGCAGTCTCAAGAGCTGCAGGATGGACAGCCCATGTAATCGAAGAAAAATTTGCTGAAGCCCAACCAAAGCCCATGTTGTACAGACCAAAGGCAGTCTATGTTGGCAAGTATTGCGGCCCTTCAGGTTGCGAATATGTTCCAATTGAAAAAAGAGTAACGCCCTCCTGATGAGCAAATTGAAAATTGGTTAAATGATTATTATACAGGCCAAATACACTGCCTAGCCATGAAGGTACCATGGGGCATCATCATTTTGATAGGATGCTTGTTAATAGGAGTATACGTTATGGCAGATTTTCTTATTCCTCAGGTAATTTGCAAGTATATCCCTCGTGATAACAGCGTCAAACTCTATGCAGGTCAGTATAACCCAAACATATTTGGCGACATTTGCTCAGCTCTGCATTGATCTTCTTTTTCTGGAAATGGTCTTGGCGTCACGCAGTATCTTTTTCTGATATGGTACCATGTCATGTGGTATTTCTTTGAAGAATTTCACTTGGCTACTCTGAAAATCCCTTACTATATTTCCTCTTACAATAGTTGCAATAAAGACATGCGAAATGTCATGTCTTGAATACACAGGATTCTCATAAACGCCAAGAAAGCCTTCCAGTTTTACGATCAGATTAAGTTCTTCTTTTGCGACTCTTTTGGCAGCATCAGATAATTTTTCTGTCTTGAAAACTACTCCTCCTGGAAGGTTCCACTTGTTTTTGTAGGGTAAAATGGTTCTCTTAGTCAAAAGCACAGAACCGTTATCACGTATCACAAGATCTACTGTAGAGTACGGAAAATATGATGAGAACTTGTCAAAGAGACTCTTTGGAGCTTTGGCAAATTTCTTTTTCACGTCAAGATTAGGTTTTAGGTGAACCTTAAAGATTGTTTGAGATGTACCCCTGCTGCATAAATTTATGGCTTAGTTTCTCCTAGCAAGCCAGTCCTTTGCGCGGGTGTCCACGTCATATCTGTGAAGAACGTGGAACACCATCTCGTAGAAAGTTATTCCTCGTTTTTGGGCCTCATGGTCTATCCATTTCAAGCCCTCGGCAAGTTCGGGATCGTATGCTGAGAACTCGACCAACTCGTCTACCATGTTTGTGAAAAATGAATTAGCTTCTAGCACGAAAACAAGTTTTTGTTTTTGTTATTCAGTCATATATTCAAAATATATAGACAATCAACACCTTTTTGATTGACATTGGACCACACATATTATTTTGATGGAGACAAGAAAAAGATCTCATGGACAATTGAGACAAACGGTGCAAGAATAGATCAGGTGAGGACCCACATCGAAGACTATTATGAAAAGATATCACTCGAACAATCAAAGTATGTTGCACTACATGTTGGAATTTTTTGGGGAATTGGCAGATTCATAATAAAAAATGGAGATACTGTAAATGTAAAACTTGATCTCAAATCCATGTTTGAGAATCTTGGAGAAAATAAAATGCAAAACGATCCATTCGTAAATTCGCGAACCAGATTTATTCAGCAACTAATAGATCAGCGAAAGATAACAGTCAGGTATGATACTATAGAGCAGCATGAAAACAAGGCAACAAGTTTACTTGTGTAAGACCAAACCTATGTCCATTAGATTTGTGTGGGTAGGCCCTGTAAAAATTGCACCGCCGTATTTTTTGAAGTAGCAGTATGAGTTGTTGTTTTTCAGATACTTGTTTATCTGCTCTTTTGGCATAGTGTGATCGACAATTGCACCTGCAGCAATTGTGTTTCCATCAACCCCGTCAGTGCCCACAGATATCGCAATCATCTTTTCATTTCGAGCCTGCATCTTTTGTAACAAATACAAAACTAGTTCTTGGTTTCTTCCTCCCATTCCCTTTCCTTTTACTGTAACCGTAGTCTCCCCGCCAAAAATAAGGCAAGAATTTTTTCTGAGCGGAAAAATTTTTGAGATCTTGGCTGCTGCATTTTTTACGTGTCCGTTTACTGGCCAGATAGTTTTTGTTGCCACACCAAGTTTTTCTGCATGTGCTTTCATGGCATCAATACAGTCTTTATTAGAAGATATTACATAATTTTCAATTTTTGGTTTCTTTGGGGTTTCAGGAACTTTTCCCATAGTACCAAGTACGATTCTATTCCATACCGACTTTGGAACCCGATCTTTCAAGTTGTACTTTAACAGAGTTTTTTTTGCGTCAGGAAAGGTTGACTTGTCGCAATATGTTAGTCCAGATGCGATCACTGACAGATCGTCCCCTATTACATCTGACATTACAAGTGAAACTGCATTGCACCTTAATGATTCTAAGAGTTGCCCTCCTTTTATTTTAGAGAGATGCTTTCGTACACAGTTGATTTCGTGTATATCAGCCCCAGACTTGAGCAGCAGATCGGTTGTAATCTGCTTATCATTTAGCGATATTCCATCAGGCAGTGAAAGAAGCGAAGATGCCCCTCCAGAGACGAGAAACATAACAAAATCTGTACTATCTAGTGATTTGAGAAAATTAATGACCTTTTTTGCTGCAATGACGCTTTTACCGCTTGGGAGTGGATGACTAGACCTTACAATAACAAACTTGCTGGCATCAATCATACGGTGCATCCTGCTTGGCATTACCACAATTCCTCCCTTTACATGAGTAAGGGAGGCTACCGCCTTTGTCATAAGATCAGCCGATTTGCCTATGGCGACAACATAGACATTATCATGTTTTTTAAAAAAGAGTCTTTTTTTACCAAGTTGAAGGTAGTTTTGCTTGACAGTCTTTTGTAGTGCAACATATGGCAGAGAAGACTCAAGCCCTCGCTCAATTATCGAAAGTGCTAATTTTTTATCATGGTTTGTTGCAAGTTGCTTGAAGTTTTGGATTATTGTCCTCAATACTCGTACTGATAGGTAGTCAAATCTTTGAATCTTTGTGGTGCCAGAAAGATCTGAATTTAAAAGGAATGCTGACCATTGTTGCAGTTTTTTTATATATAGTCGGTAACAAGGAAGAGATATGAAAGATATCAATTTTCCATCCAAGAGTAAACTATCAGTCTACCTTGGACTTTTGACGCTGGTTGCAGTCATCATGACTCCTGCCTTCGCAGATCAGGTAGTAAAGCCAACCAGCGGTGGCACGATCAATGTAAGCTTTGCAACTGACCCAGCAAACCCCACTCCCGGCAGTCAGACAACCCTCAACATTAGCTTCATCAACAAGTCGACGCATACATCCCAAGACCATGTAGATTATAAAATTTCAGTAATGGAAGGAAGTGACCAGATCTGCGGCACTCCTCCTCTGCACAAAGGAACGGAACCCACCATAAGCTTTCCTTGCCAGTTTCCGGACGCTGCAAAATATCAGGTGATTGTAGAGGTGGACGGAATAGTGTTTCAACCAATTCCGCCAGAGACCGCAACATTTACTGTTGATCTAAGTGGCGGCTCGTCAAACACAAGCCCTCCAAGTTCTAACACAACCTCTACTACGCCAAACGGCACCCAAAACGTGGTGATTCCTCAATGGGTCAAGAAGACTGCCGGATGGTGGTCAAGTGGCCAAGTCGGCGATTCTGATTTCATCAAAGGAATACAATACTTGATTCAAAATGGAATAATGCAGATACCGCATCAAGCAAACTCTAACACACCGTCTGGCGCACAGTCAATTCCTTCATGGGTCAAGAAGACTGCCGGATGGTGGTCAAGCGGTCAAGTTGGCGACCAAGACTTTGTCAAGGGAATACAGTGGCTTGTCACTAATGGCATAATAGTGGTATAGTTGCATATTGGGTGCGTCAAGAAGTCATGAATTTAGTTACGCAATGCTTAAGCAATATTATATCATATGGAGTCACACATGTCAGGAAATAGCCCAGATCTGAGAGACAAGGTGGATGAAAGCCGAGGCTTTTTCAAAAAACTACAGCTTGCAATACCTGCGCTCAGGGAGTATCGCAAGCTTGAAGACATCAGAGCTGCAGACCAGATTTTGCGAAAACAAGTCTTTGACAAGCTAGACGGTGCAAAAAGCAAGCTAGAGTCGCTTAGAAAGGCAATGTCAGACAAGGGCGATTTTACAAGTATAACTCCAATTGGTTCTACCATCTCACAAATACAACAGATAGCTGGCGAGGTATTTCGTTCCCAACAAGGGTCAGCAGGCATCTCACCAAATATACGGATAGATGAGAACACACTAAACAAGCTATACGAATACGATTATAATTTTGTAAACAGTGCAGAGCAGATCTTTTCTGCAGTCAACACTGCATTCAGCGATTACACATCTGGTACAACTACTGCGCAAGCAATTGCTGCCAAGATTGGTCCAATGATTGAAGATTTCAAAAATACATGGAAGCAACGACTAGAATCTGTTGAGAACATATTGGTGACAAAGTAATTGATGAAACTAATAATAGTAAGAAAGACAAAAAGTGTATCATAGATGTTCGGACATAAAAAAGACCCTAATTTTGGCGGAGGTAGCGTAGTTGGCTCCACTACAATAGAGTGGGACTCGCAGTACAAAGAAGGCAACATAATGTGGAAGGTTCCTCGCTTGATTAGGTTAAACGACAACATTGTAGTAAGAGAAGACGAGATTGCGGTATTTTTCAGAGACGGAAAAGTTCTGACGTATTTTGACAAGCCAAACAGGTACGCCCTTACTGATTTTAACGCTCCAATTGTTGGGGGCCTCTTGAAATTCTTCACTGGAGTACAGCAAGCAGCCGAGGTTTACTATTTACAAAACAGATACATCGATGGCAAGTTTGGTTCAACGCAGCCATACCAGTTTGTAGACCAAGTCTTTGGCATAGTCAACCTCCGAATCTTTGGGGAGTACAGGTGGAAGATATCCCAGCCAGAAAACTTTGTCAATCAGTTTGTTGGCACATTTGCGGCCCAGACCTCAGATGAGATAGAATCCCGTCTCAAAGAGCAGATGATCCTTTTGGTATTCAATGCGATAGGAAAGATGAAGGACAAAGGCCTCAAGGTAACAGATTTGGCTGCCAACCTTCAGAACATAGAACAGGTAGTACTTGCCAACTCTACATCCAATTTTTCGCAATACGGAATCGAGATTAACAAGATATCAGGACTTACCATAAGCCTCCCAGAAGAGGTTCAGAAAGCAATAGATACGAGATCACAAATGTCTGTGCTTGGCGTCAACTATTTGCAGTATCAAGCAGGCCAGGCAATGACCGACGCTGCAAAAAACCCTAGCGGGGTAGCAGGCCTAGGTACTGGCCTTGGCGTGGGGATGGGCGCAGGCGCTGGCATAGGATACGTCATGGCAGGCCAGATGGCGCAGGGGATGTATCAGCCACCGATGAAGCAGTGCACAAAATGTGGAATGATGATGCCTTCATCTAACAACTTTTGCCCAAACTGTGGTGCAGGCCAACAACAGGTGCAACAGCCAAAACCGCAAGAGGGAATTTTATGCCCCCAATGTGGTGCACATATTGCTACTGATTCCAAGTTCTGTTCCAACTGCGGCAAGCAACTAAAGACTTCGTAGGGATAGATATAATGTACTGTATCAAGTGTGGCACCCAACTTCCAGATGACGCTTCATTTTGCATCAAATGCGGAGCAAGACAGCAATCACAGCCCCCCAAGCAAGAACAATCCACAGCCCAGTCTACAATGCAATCTGCACCCCAGCCTACAGACCAATCATCTGGCGTAAAAGAGATAAAGTGCCCAAGCTGTGGAGCACCAATTGCTCCAAAATTTGGAGAGATGGTAATAACATGCGAATATTGCGGTAGCAGTGTGACCCTGGAAAATGCAGGATGGAAAAACATTGCAAAACATTCCATGCTTCCAATTACAGTTCTTGACAAAGACGACATTACGGCAAGATTGCACAAGATGATGGACAGGGGTTTGCTCCACAGGCACCTGCAGGAGTCATCAACCCTTGAAGAGATCAACCTAAGCATGGTGCCATATTGGATAATTCCTGTTGCTGCCCGAACTAATCTTGTTGCCACAGATATTGCAGCCGAGGTTGGAAGCATTGCTACAACTGCTGCGCTCTTTGGAGTCATGGGCGGTGCAATGGGCGGAGGATTTGGCGACAGACGCGGCGGAATGGGTGTTGGCATGATGGATGGCATGCTCATGGGCAGCGTGCTTGGAGGCGGAGGGATGATGGGCTCTGCAAATACAAAAAAGGCATACACCATAGATGAGAACTATAACTGTCCGGTAATTGCGCTCAAGGCTCTGACGATGTATCAGCCTCACGATTACGAGTTTGCGCTAGACAGCAGAGTTGACTTTGATCCAAAAAAGATTCCAAAATCGGTTAAGATTCTAAATGGTGACATAAACGAGGATTCTGCAAAAAACCAGGCAAAGACCATCGCAGACAGGCTCCAGTCGGAAACGGCACATTCCAAGTATCACATGATACAGCAGATGGATACTCAGGAAGATGTCTCAAGCGGCGAACTGTTACATGTTCCAATATGGTTTGCCAAGTACGACCATAAGGGAAAGAAGATAATTCTGGTAATTGATGCAAACTCTGGTGCTGCAATTAACAGCATCGGCTTGTAGAGACTCTATTTGAGAAAGTACGACTTGACTGCATCCATTGAATCGCGTATTGGGTTTACGTGACCAAACTCGTCCATTATCAGGTCGTGAGATTCCAGTATCTTTCTTTTGTTGTCAGGCTCGTCTTTTAGAAATACAATCATGTCTTCTAGCCTGTCAGCTAGTTTTAGCTGGTCTTCAGAGTCGACACTGTTTAGAGACTTGATATCATCTTGGTCAAGTATGTTGCCATGAGGAGTAGCTTTTGACAGCACACGTATCATAGAATCAATTTTAGTGATTGTCTCGTCTGCGTTTTTTGGGCTCATTTGCTTGAGATACCCTCCTAGTTTTTAGATATAAAAATCACACCCTTGGTTCCCTTCGTGCGGTATACCAAATGGAAACAATTACCTGTTTTACATTCTGCAATTCAAAAAAGAACACATAGTATAATAATAATTGGAAATCTTATGTTGTTATGCATACAGTAAGAATTCCAAAAACAATTAACTTTGGTAAAAACGCATTATCCGAAACACAATATCCAAAAAATGCTCTTGTTGTTACAACAGCACCTCCTGAAGTATCAAAAAAATGGCTAGACAAAATGAAGATTACAGATTATGTGCTATATGACAAAGTAGAACCAGAGCCATCCATTGAGACAGTAAACAAGGTTGTTGCAGAGTACAAGCCAAAAAATCCATCTGCAATAATTGGACTTGGCGGAGGAAGTTCGCTTGATGTTGCAAAATACGCAAGTATTGAATTGAAGATTCCAAAAATTCTCATACCAACAACCTTTGGCACAGGAGCAGAAATGACAACATACTGTGTGCTCAAGTTTGACGGCAAAAAGAAACTTCTACAAGATGAGCGATTCCTTGCAGATGTTGCAGTCATAGATTCATACTTTATGGAAGGAACACCAGAAGCAATAGTCAAGAACTCTGTCTGCGATGCATGCGCACAAGCAACGGAAGGATATGACAGCAAAAAGGGCAACGAGTTTACAAAGATGTTGTGCAAGTCTGCATTTGACGTATTGTATGATGCAATAATGAACAACAAGCCAGAGAACTATCCATTTGGTTCCATGTTGTCAGGAATTGGCTTTGGCAATGCATCAACTACACTGGGACATGCATTATCATACGTGTTTTCAAACGAGGGAGTGCCACATGGATACTCGCTTTCGTCATGCACTACTGTTGCACACAGATTCAACAAATCAGTCTTCTATGACAAGTTCAAGGAAGTAATTGAGAAGCTGAAATTTGACAAGCTTACACTCAAGGCCCCAATTGATCAAGCCGCAGATGTAGTCATGACAGACAAGGGTCATCTTGATCCAAACCCCATCCCGGTAACAAAACAAGACGTCATGGTCCTACTGCAGGACATCGTAAATGGCAAGCTGTAGAGAAGATACACATACTTCCTACTTTTCCACTTTTATCCAGTGTTTCAGACTGACAACAGGATTTTATAGTTCGGATTAACCTTTTATGCAACCGGCTCTAAACTATTGAAAGTTCCAATGCAAGAGCTATACAACACCAACGACTTACGGGAGAAGATTTTAGGAATCCTAAATGAAGCTGGGTTTGACTCGTTGTGCTATTCAAAGATACTTGATTATACAATAGACCTATTCCACCAAAAAGGACTTGGAATTGACTATTACGGGTACCACAATATCATCCACGAGCTTGAGGTGACATACGTTACGCTGGTGGCTGCCCAGTGGCAGAGCCAGCAGAGCCTCATCTCAAAAGAAGACGTAAAGTACCTCTTTGCATCTGCCCTGTTTCATGACTATGATCCACAAAAACGCGTTGACAAACCACATGAGCCTGACGCAGTGAATTTTGTAAAGACAGACAAAATGTTAGGATCCCTGTTCAAAGAGGCCGACATTGATTCTAACATTGTGGCAGCTCTCATACTGAGAACAACATATCCATGGAGCGGCGAGAAAAAGGAAAAAGCCGAATTGTTAATTGATAATTTCTACTCACTGTCAGATGTGACGAGAGATAACACCTCATCTGTAGAACATTTCAAAAAACTTGGATGGTTCCTTTCAGTAGCAGATAGAATAGGCGGATACGCACTTGGTAACTTTTCATACGCGCTTGAGATGGCAAAAAAGAATGCGCATTCTTTAGCATGGCACCCCTACTTGATTGCCATACGTTCTGTCGCATACTTTGAAGATCTTTTAAACAACGAATCTGAAATGTGCAACCAAATTTTAGGATCTTTGCCAAGAGTCATGCGCAAGTCATTCATGGATAATGTGCTTGGGTTCATGAAACTCAGAGAGACTGAAATACAAAATCAAGCATCTGTAATTTATGATAAAATTCAGCTAGTGCCCACCATAGACCCGATGAAAATAAGAGAGAAAGACGAGTTTGTTAGTGCGCTCTATGAGATCTTCCAAGAATTACCATCTCCACTGCAGTTTATGAGATCAAATTTTGCAGAATCTGTTCGCGATCCAACCGTATTGCTCAACACGTTAAGGTACGGCGATGAGAACGGACCAATTGTCGGGTTTGTAAAGGGCAGGTCGCTTGAAAGATACAAACTTCGTTTAGGTATCGATGACCCCCATTTTGGAAAGGAGGACACTGTATTTTTGGAGCCAATGGCGCTAAAAATGGGATACTGGGGATTGGGAGGGGGGCGTGAAATGCGACTTTTGTTTTTGATGCAGGCCCAGTCAAAGGGATACAAGTACCTCTCAAGTTTTGCGCTCCGCGATGTGATAAAGGAAAGGATAAAGCGCAATGAAAAGATCGAGTTTGTGAAACAATTTGACCCCGAAAGATGGGATTATTACAGAGTAAAGCTGTAGAGGGCAAAATCCAATTCACATGTATCCTTTCCAAATTTTGTTTCCATTTGGACCACCAAATGTAGCATTTACCATCTTTTTACTAAACTTAAATAGCGCTTCTTAATGACCAAATTGCAATAGGTTTCAAATAAAATGATCAAGTTTGGAATTCAACAGGGGTTGAATGTGGCTCGACTTGGGCTAACAGAAGATCAGATCCTAACAGCATGTGTACTTGCTGACAAGGTGGGCTATGATTCTATATGGTACATGGACCACAGTAACGTACCTCAATGGAACCATGCCATAGTAAATGACCCATGGGTTATGCTTTCTGCCATCGCTTCCATAACAAGTAAGGTCGAGCTTGGAACCTGTGTAACAGATGCAGTAAGACGACATCCATCAAACATTGCACTAGCTACCATTACACTTGATAGAGTTTCACACGGAAGAGGAACTCTTGGAATCGGCGCAGGTGAGGCCCAGAACATCAAAGAGTTCAAGATCCAGTGGGACAAGCCAGTAGGGAGGTTTGAAGAACAACTCCAAGTAATCAAGTTACTTTTTGGTTCGTCTCCCGAACATCGAGTAAGTTTCAACGGTGAGTTTTATCAGCTTGAAGAAGCTTGTCTGCAGGCAAAACCAATACGAAGTCCCCATCCTCCAATTTACATGGCAGCAGGTGCACCAAGAACTCTTGCTCTCTGTGGAAAGTATGGAGACGGTTGGATTCCAATTGGATATACGCCAGAACTTTACGAAGAGCATGTCAAGGCAATCAAGCAATCCATGAAAGAAAACGGAAGAGATGCTTCAAACTTCCAATATGGCGTAGATATCGACGTTTACTTTTCAGATGATGCAGAGGTAGCATGGGCAAAGATGAAAAATGCTGTAAAGGTCAGCTTGTTCAAACCAGAAGTTCTCAAGGTGCATGGCATAAAAGACGTTGCAGGCTTTGATTTCAAGAAATACTTTACAGAATATTCAATGTCAAACCAAGAGTGGATAGTAAAGATGAGAGAAGCAGCCCAGACAATACCTGACAAGGTGGCTCGCTCCTCAATAGGCATGGGAACACCAGACGATATCATTCCAGTCTTTGAGAGGTTCATAAAAGCTGGAGTAAATCACTTTATTGTAAGATTCTGGGGTTCTGGCTACTTTGGCTCTATAGACAAGTTTGCCTCCACCATATTGCCATACTTTAAGGATCAGAACAACCCAAGAAAGTAACCTGCAGATATATTTTACAGATATCTGAAAATGGTCATTCTTTCAGAGTTTGGCAGATCAGACACTAGAGCAAAGTTGTACATGGGATAGGATTTTTTGTAATTTTTCATAAAGCTCCATGCCACATCATGAGTCTTGAACTCAGTTCGTATTCCGTCTAGTGCAAACTCTTGGCCAAATACGTCAAAGACCTTGATTAGATATCTCTGGGGTTTTTTGTGAGGCTTTGCCTTGAGCAGCCATGCGACAGCAAACACAAAGACTGCTATCATTATCAGTGCGGCACCGATCTCTTTGAGGTGAACCCAAAAGACAGAGGGTATCGTGTTTCCAAACAAGTTGTACACAAAACTTGAAAATCCTGCAACAGATGAGCCAATTAGTAAAAATGCCCGAATGTTTGATTGATCGGCTGCAGATTTCATGCCAAGTGAGGGCACTTGCCCCAATTTAACTATTAATCCATACGCAAAAATACTAACTTTGAGAATCTAAACTATGCAACTGCTTGGAAGACTGGAAATAAAATCAAGAGAAAAAATCATCGAATTTCTAAACAGCCAAGAAACAGGCAGGATTTGCAGCATAGACAAGGATGGGTATCCGCAAATAATTCCAATGAACTTTGTGTATACAAAAGATGCCATATACATGCACTCACACATCAAAGGGGAAAAGCTTGAAAACATTGCAAGGAATTCAAAGGTGGGCTTTGAGGTGGACCAAAGCCTAGAGTTTCTGCCCTCATACTTTAGCCATCCAACTGATGCATCACAGGCAGACACGCTTTACATAAGCGTGGTGATCAAGGGGACTGGCATCTTGGTGACTGACAAAAATGAAAAAGCATTTGCGCTCAACTCGCTTATGGAAAAATACCAGCCAGAGGGAAGATACGAGAAGATAAGGCCTGAGATGCGTGTGGTAGACGAGGTTGCCATAATCAAGGTAACTCCGCAAACAATGCGCGGCAAGTACAAGATAGGGCAGCACTTGGACAAAAAGACGCGGCTTGAACTAGCAAGGCTGATTCTTGAGAGAAACTTGCCTACAGCAAGAAATACTGTAAAAACTATGGGCATAAAAGAGACAAAAGACGGCCTTGCAGTATCAGAAGAGCCAAGCTGGTAACACATACGATGACACAGATGCAGTTTGTGCTGTACATATCTAGTCAATAACAAAGAGAACTCAAAGTTTTAGTTAGGATTCGGCTAAAAAAGAACCATCTTGCTACAAAATCCAACCTTTGAAATAATATCAGACTTTGCACCAACAGGAGATCAGCCTCAGGCAATAGAAACTCTGGTTGAAGGAATAAGAAAGAAAAAGATTCAGACGCTTCTTGGGGTAACAGGCAGCGGCAAGACATTTACAATAGCCAACGCGGTTCAAAGGACTGGCAAAAACACCCTTGTCATTTCCCACAACAAGACGCTAGCAGCTCAATTGTATTCTGAGCTCAAGCAGTTCTTTCCAAAAAACAATGTTGGTTATTTTGTAAGCTATTACGACTACTATCAGCCCGAAAGCTACATACCGCAAACTGACACCTACATAGAAAAAGACACCCAAATCAACGAAAAGATTGAAAAGATGAGGCTTGAGGCAACTGCGATGCTTCTCTCAGGTGAGCCAACTATCATAGTTGCAACAGTTTCTTGCATATACTCACTTGGCTCTCCCCGCGACTGGGAGGTAATGTCAATCACAGTTGAAAAAGGAACTGAGTCGAGTCGTGGCTCACTGATAAAACAGCTTGTCAATGCAAGGTATGAAAGAAACGATACTGAGCTTGCACCAGGCAGATTTAGGATAAAAGGAGATACCATTGATGTCATACCGGCATATTCTGATTCCATTGTTAGAATTTCCATATTTGGAGACGATATTGAAAAGATATCAATCTGCGACCCCGTCTCGCTCAAAGAAAAAAAACAGATATCAAAAATCAAGATTTATCCAGCAAAGCACTATCTTGTTGCAGCAGACGTTAGAAAGAAGGCAACCGAATCTATACGAGTAGAGCTCAAAGAGAGGCTTCGCGAGCTGCCAGAGCTTGAGCGCCAAAGACTTGAGATGAGAACAAAGTATGATTTGGAGATGATAGAAGAGCTTGGATATTGTTCTGGAATTGAGAATTATTCAAGACATTTCGATGGGAGACTACCAGGCGAGCCGCCATTTTGCCTCCTTGACTTTTTTGGTGACGACTTTTTGCTTGTAATAGACGAGTCCCACGTAACACTTCCCCAGCTGCACAGCATGTACAACGGTGATCACACCAGAAAGAAATCTTTGATAGATTATGGTTTTAGACTTACAAGCGCTTTTGACAACAGGCCGTTAAAGTTTGACGAGTTTGAAAAATATGTCAAAAATACAATCTTTGTATCTGCAACGCCAGGCGAGTATGAACGAAAGAAAAGTTTTCAAATAGTAGAGCAGCTTGTCAGGCCGACAGGACTTGTGGACCCCAAGGTAGAAGTAAGAAAGACCGAAAATCAGATGGACGACCTAGTATCTGAGATAAACAAGCGTGTAGAAAAGAACCAGCGAGTTCTTGTGACCACTTTAACAAAGCGAATGGCCGAAGATTTGGCAGAGTACCTCTCAAAGCACAAGGTAAAGGTGCGATACCTCCACTCTGAGATTGAAAACCTCCAACGAACTGAGCTTATCAGGCAGTTGAGGCTTGGCGAGTTTGACGTAATGGTAGGCATAAACCTTCTTCGTGAAGGGCTTGACATTCCAGAGGTCTCCCTTGTTGCAATCCTTGATGCAGACAAGGAGGGATTTCTCAGAAATGTCACAAGCCTTATTCAGACCTTTGGCCGTGCCGCAAGAAATGTGGACGGCTCTGTCATAATGTATGCAGATACCACTACTGAATCAATGAAGCTTGCAACGCTTGAAACGGAAAGAAGACGCAAAAAGCAGCTAGAGTACAACAAGAAGATGGGAATTACTCCAACTACTATCATCAAGGCAATACCCAAGCAGACAGTAGAGTTAGACGAGGTAAAACACATGTCGCGCCATGACCTTGAGGTGTATGCAATTGAGCTTGAATCTGCAATGAAGAGATTTGCCGAAGAGCTTGACTTTGAGCGAGCAATAGAATATAGAGACAAACTGACAAGAATTCAAAAAGAACTAGCAAAATGAACGACAAACTGATAATTCGCGGTGCAAGGCACCACAACCTAAAAAATATCAATCTTGAGATTCCAAAAAACAATCTCGTAGTGATAACTGGGCTTTCTGGGTCTGGCAAATCTACACTTGCCTTTGATACAATTTATGCAGAGGGTCAGCGAAGGTATGTGGAATCCCTTTCTGCCTATGCAAGACAGTTCTTGGAGATGATGGACAAGCCAGACGTTGATTCCATTGAAGGACTCTCCCCTGCGATATCAATTCAGCAAAAGACCACAAGCAAGAACCCAAGGTCAACCGTTGGTACAATAACTGAGATTTACGATTACCTAAGATTGCTTTATGCCAGAATAGGAATACCTCACTGCCCCAAGTGTGGCAGAAAGATATCAAACCAGTCGGTAGAATCCATCTGCGAATCAATTCTCAAGGAATCAGAAGGTCAAAAGATAATGATTCTTGCCCCGCTTATACAGAGAAAGAAAGGCACTTATGAAAAATTGTTCGAACAGGTAAAAAAACTGGGATATTCAAGAATCAGAGTGGACGGAGACGTCATTGAGCTAAATGGCGAGATTCCAACACTTGACAAACAAAAGTGGCATAACATAGAGATCGTAGTAGACAGACTCAAGGCATCGTGGGAAGAAAAAAGCAGGCTCTTTGAATCAATCCAGACTGCGACAAAAGCAAGCAAGGGAACAGTCATGGTGCTCAACGGCAAAGAAAAGATCTTTTCCCAAAATAATGCGTGCCCCCACTGTGGGCTCACAATAGGAGAGCTTGAGCCCAGGGCATTTTCATTTAACTCGCCTTTTGGAGCGTGCAAGACATGCCATGGACTTGGCGTAAAGATGGAGTTTGACCCAGACCTTCTCATCCCTGACAAGTCAAAATCCATTCTCGATGGTGCAATAATACCGTGGTCAGGCAGGTTCTCGTCCTTTAGGAGACAAACACTGCGAGATGTTGGAAAAAAGTTTGGCTTTGACTTGATGACTCCAATAAATAAAATGACTCCACGACAGCTCAGCGTGATACTTTATGGCACAGATGAGCTTGTACAGTTCTCCTACGAGGCACAAACCACAGACTCGAGGTGGCAGTACACAAACACCTTCAGCGGCGTGATTCCAAGCTTGCAGAAAAATTTTGCCGAGACTGATTCAGAGTCAAAACGAGAAGAGCTCAGCAAGTTCATGCGGGAAACGCCGTGCAACTTTTGCAAGGGCAGAAGGTTGCGAAATGAGGCTCTTGCAGTATTGATAAATTCTAAATCAATCATGGACGTCTGCGACTTGTCAATTGATTCTTGTTACGAGTTTTTTAGCAACCTAACACTTACTGATACTGAAAAGTACATTGCAAAATCTATTCTCAAAGAGGTTCTCTCAAGGCTAGAGTTTTTGAAAAATGTCGGACTGAACTATCTTACACTAAACAGGGTCAGCGCCACGCTTTCAGGAGGCGAGTCTCAGAGAATAAGGCTTGCAACACAGATAGGCTCAAACCTAACAGGAGTGCTCTATGTCTTAGACGAGCCTACAATCGGCCTGCATCAGAGGGACAATGCAAAGCTCATCAAGACGCTGCTTAAGCTAAGAGACCTTGGAAATACAATACTTGTAGTGGAGCATGATGAGGAAGTTATGCGTAATTCGGACTGGATCTTGGACTTGGGCCCGGGTGCAGGAGTCCATGGGGGAAATCTAGTTTATTCGGGAACTGTAGACGGCATTCAAAAAAGTAGAGAGTCAGTCACAGGCCAGTATCTGCGCAACCACAACGCCATAAAACTTGCAAAAAAGACCCGCAACCAGTCTGGCAAGCTGACAGTAAGAGGAGCGTCTGAGAACAACCTCAAAAATATTGACGTCGAGTTCCCCCTCGGGCTTATGATATGCGTTACAGGAGTCTCAGGCTCTGGCAAGTCGACACTTGTAAACGACATATTGTTTACTGCACTTGCATCGCATTTCTACGGCTCGATTGAAAGACCTGGAAAGCACAAAAAAATTGACGGTCTTGAAAATATAGACAAGGTGATTGGGATAGACCAGTCGCCAATAGGAAGAACGCCCCGCTCAAACCCTGCCACGTATATAGGCGCGTTTACCCCAATCCGTGAACTTTATGCAAATACAGAGATCTCAAAAGAGCGCGGATACACACCTGGTCAGTTCTCGTTTAATGTTGCAGACGGGAGATGCTTTGCATGTGAAGGAGACGGTGTAAAAAAAATAGAGATGCAGTTTCTCTCAGATGTTTACGTAGTATGTGACGAGTGCAAGGGAAAAAGATACAACTCTGAGACTTTGGCAGTGCTATACAAGGGCAAAAACATTTCTGACGTGCTTGCAATGACAGTTGACGAAGCGCTTGAATTTTTTGAAAACATTCCAGCAATTCAGAGAAAGCTTCAAACCATAGCAGACGTAGGCCTTGGATACATCAAGCTTGGCCAGCCTGCAACTACACTGTCAGGCGGCGAGGCACAAAGAGTAAAGCTTGCCTCCGAATTGTCAAAAAGAGATACCGGCAGGACGCTTTACATCTTGGACGAGCCAACAACTGGGCTGCATTTTGCAGACGTCCAGAAATTGCTTGAGGTGCTCAACAGGCTTGTCAACTTGGGAAATACCGTCATAATAATAGAACACAACATGGATGTGATAAAAAACTCTGACTGGATAATCGACTTGGGCCCAGAGGGGGGTCACGGCGGAGGAACTGTAATAGCAGCAGGCACTCCACTGCAAGTTGCACAAAATCCCAAGAGCTACACAGGGCAGTACCTCAAACCCTTGCTTAGAGATGGCACTTGATATATCAAAACTAAGCATTCCTCCCCATTCCGGAATCTACATAATGAAAGATTCTGGCGGTGCAATACTCTACATAGGAAAAGCAAAAAATCTCAAAAATAGGGTAAGGTCTTACTTTGTAAAAAATCAAAACTACAAAACCCAGAAACTCGTTGAAAAGATACATGATATCGAGTTTGTCCTAACCGACAACGAGGAAGAAGCCTTTCTGCTAGAGTCCAACATGATAAAGCGGTACAGGCCTCCCTACAACATCGAGCTCAAAGACCAACAGAGGTACACCTACCTGAGAATCACAAACGAAGAATTTCCCCGCCTCATGGTTGCAAGAAGAACAAGAACAGGCGAGTTTCTCGGAGGAGGCAAGGTATACGGACCGTTTACGCATGGTAGCTCAAAGATGCTCTCAATTGGGCTTCTAAGAAAGACATTCAAGATAAGAATATGCAAGAGGCTTCCAAAAGAGGCCTGCCTTGAATACCACCTAGGCAACTGCGAAGCACCGTGTCAATTTGAGAAAGGGCGCAAGAGATATCCAGAACATGTTGCGGAATTGGATTCAATTCTGAAAGGAAAACAGAGGCTTGGAGATTTTGTAAAAAAACTCGAGTCTGAGATGAAACAAGCCGTATCTAACCTCCAATACGAAAGGGCAAAGGAGATTCACGAGACACTGCAGAGGCTGCAGAACTTGCAGACAAGACAAAAGATGGAAACTGTTCAAAACACAGATGAGGAATATTTTGGAATTAGAACAAAAGAGCAGACGTCGCATGTAATGAGCTTTAGGCAGACGCGCGGTGTCATCAAAGACCGAAACAAGTTTGTGTTTGATCTTGTGGGCGACAATTCTTTTTCAAATTTCCTGTCACAGTACTATTCCACAAACCCTATTCCAAAGTACATAGTTGTAAGCGAGATTCCAGACAGAAAAGAGATCTTGGAAGAGATATTTTCACGCACTGCCGGAATCAAGGTAAACATCGTTGTTCCAACAGGAGGCAAGCGCAAGGAGATGATAAATCTCATTTTGAAAAATATCGACTTGGTGCTATCAAAGGGTGCTGACCCTTCGGTAGTGGAGCTGCAAGAAAAACTGGGTCTTGACCACATACCAACCAGGATAGAGTGCTTTGACATATCAAACCAGGGAGCAGACTATGCAGTAGGTTCAATGTCATGCCTTGTGGACGGCAAGCCGTTCAAGTCAGGATACCGCAAGTTCAAGATAAAGTCCGTATCTGGAAGGGATGATTTTGCCATGATAAACGAGATAGTAAAACGCAGATACTTGCGTCTGCGAGAAGAAAAATCCAAGATGCCAGACCTTGTGTTAATTGACGGAGGTCGCGGCCAGCTAAACGCAGCACAGGATGCACTCAAGTCAGTTGGAACAAAAATACCTATAATATCGCTTGCCAAAGAAAATGAAGAGATCTACCATCCAGATATGAAGAGTCCAATAATTTTGCCAAAAAGCAGTCCTGCACTCAAAGTTTTGCAGCATGCAAGAGATGAGGCTCACAGGTTTGGCGTTACATACAACAGGGCATTGCGCAAGTTTCAAAAGTAATCGTCAAGGGCATTTTCAGTCAGGGGCCGCGCGTCATATCCCATCTTTACAAGGTCTGATGCAAACTCTTCAACAAAGCCATGCACTGTATAGATCTTTTCTGGGTTGCAGTCTTTTACTAGTTGTAACAGCTCGTTGTAATCGCAGTGGTCACTTAGTGGAATCGAATAATCATGCTGTCTTGCAAACGCAAATCTTGGCGACTGTGCCCATCCGCTAAACCCTACGGTAATTGCGTCATACCTTGACTTCATGTGCTGTACAAACGCGTTTTTTCCACTTAGATTGGGCGCAATCATAACCCATGGCTTTTTGTCAAGAAGCCCTGCACCTTCTGCCTCCGAGTGTCCTTTTGAGTCAGGCAGTCCAATTCCAAATTTTCTGTAAATGTCGTTTACTCTCTTGACGGAATCATGATAGTATGGCTCCCAATGCGAGAATAGGTAAGAGAGGATCTGAGCTTTTCCAAGCTCATAGCCCAAAAGTATCACAGGTTTTCCTCTAGAATATGAATCAGATATTATCTCATTTACCCGTTTGACCGTATCCTCAATCTTTGGAAACACATACTCTGGCATGCCAAATGTGCATTCTGTTATCAGTACCTTGCACTTTGGGACCTTGGCGCCCTTCATGAATGCCCGCTCGCGTATGCTAATGTCTCCGGTGTAAAATATTCCATCACCAAACAACAAACCCTTTGCTCCAAGTATGTGCCCTGCATCAATCATCGAGAAATTCTCATACTCTTCACTATAGTTTTCAATCGCATACCCTCTAAGCTTGGCAATCTCGCTTGTCTGCTTTGAGGTGAGAACTATGCCGCCATTCTGTTTGTGGAGGTGGTCTATGTGGGCGTGCGATACAAATGTTATTCCGTTTCCAGTCCCTTTTTTTGGGTCAAGATGGATTGTTGTGTCATTGTGAGTTGATACAATACCATTAGGTGTCATCTTTACAACTTGTTTCAAATTAAAAATTCCGTGAAATGCATTGAATATAAGTTACAAGATTGATCGAGTGCAACACCTAGTCTAAGTGATTCAAACCTGAACACATAGTCATGTTCAAAGATGATCACACACTCAGATACGGTACGTAAAACTGTACACAGATTATCTTACTAACATTCCTCTATGATAGATTTTGCCTCTGCAAGATCCAGCTATTGAACCAATTTGGCCCTTGATATCTATGATGCCTCCTGACATGTATGTGCCGATGTGGTCACCTGTGTTTCCATGTACTATGATGCGTCCGCCTGACATGTTATACCCAAGGTAATATCCTGCATTATGTTGGATTGTGATCTCACCTCCAGACATGCCTTCTCCCAGATAGTCTCCTGCGTTTTCTTGTAGTGCAATTTTGCCTCGTTTGAGTCCGTATCCAATGCAATCAACAGGGAAACCCAGGATAGGAAAGCCAAGCGTTACAATCTCATTTTCTTTTATTACCTTGTTTATTGCAGCTGATATGAATAGGCCCGCAGTCCAATAGTTTGCCTTGTCCGTGAAATACTCACCGCTTATCAAGCGTGCAAAAATTGGCACATCACTTAGGAAAAAGTTTACCTTGTCAAGATTTGACGATGCATGTTTGTAAGATTCTTCTGAGGTCATACTGTTTGCATCAACAATATATTCTCGAAAGATTTTTGCAATAGCATGTATCGCATAGCTTGGATCTGTTTTGTCCAACAAGCCTTTGGATGTTTTCTGCCTCTTTAGTTTTAGGGCACAAGATGTGAAGAGTTGGCAATATAGATACATTCACAATGCAAGAGACTTTATTTAGACAGGATTCAAATCACGACACATGATAAACCTTGCAATCTTGATTTCAGGACGCGGTTCCAACATGGAAGCAATCCTGCGCGCTGTCAAAAAGAAAAAAATTCCAGTCACACCTACAATCGTAATATCAAACAAACCTGATGCAAAAGGATTGAAAATTGCGCAAAAACTTGGAGTCAAGACTGCAGTAGTTGAGAGTGCTGGAATCAAGGGAGGAAGATGGGAATACGACAAGAAGCTTGTATCAGTTCTTGAAGAAAACAACGTCACCCCCAAAAACGGTCTTGTCTGCCTTGCAGGTTTCATGAGAATAATGAGCCCGGAATTTATCAAGCATTACAGGGGAAGGATACTCAACATACATCCTGCAATCTTGCCTGCTTTTCCTGGATTGCATTCCCAGAGGCAAGCACTGGAGTATGGCGTCAAATACTCTGGATGCACAGTACACTTTGTTGATGAGGGAGTAGATACAGGACCCATAATATTGCAGGCAGTAGTAGAGATAAAAGACAATGATACTGAGGAGAGCCTCTCAAAGCGCATCCTCAGGCAAGAGCACAAGATATACCCCCAAGCCGTCAAACTTTTTGCAGAAGGAAAGATAAAAACAAGCGGCAGAAAGACCATAATATCCTAGGAATCAGGACCGCTAAAAAAGTATACAACCACAAGTTCTTGGGTGTTGCCGTGAAACCTGTGCTCAACATTTTTTGCAACAAAATATGACATGCCTTCAGAAACGGAATAGTCCTTTTTTCCAACAGTCAGAAAGCCGTCTCCCCGCACTACATAGTACACTTCATCGCTATCATGTGGAGCCTGCGTGTCTTCCTCTCCTGGCAATAATCGGAGCACACCCGCTGCAATGTTTTCTCGGTTTATGAAAGTGTGAAAGTATGATTTTGATTTGGCAATGTTTTTTACGTATTCTTTTGTGTCAAACTCGATTTTCAACAAAATCAGGCAGGGGTTTGAGATTAATGACTGTTGCTTGAGCCTTGTTTTCGTATCTTTTCTTCAAACTTTGCAATGAGATACGCAATCTTTGAATTTTTTGCATCATCTTTTCGTAGCAGATAGTACAGCTCTTCTGTTGCCGCATGATAGTCAACTCCTATTGTTTGAGCAAGATATAGTGCAAGATAGCTTAGCAGCAGTTTTCTCAAGATTACATCATATGTTGCAAAGTGCAGGTCAGATGTAAGCTCGTCAAGTACGTTTGAAAAGTATGCCTCAAGATAGCTGTCCTTTGATTCCCTTTCCCTTGCTGCAAATGCGCCTCCCATCCCTCTTTCCCTCATGTGTATCTGCTCCACCACCTCTATGAACTCGGAGTTTAGCTTTGGATCATGTGTCAATATATCAGAGAGCAGGTCTGCTGCATCCTGCTCAGACCTTCCTGAGTTTTGTTTTAGTGAAAATATTACATGACATGCTACACATTCTTTTTGCAACTCAATTTCGTGGTTTCTAATTTTGCCAAGTACATCCCGGACTAGGAGATCTGCTTCCCTGTGTTTCATCAAGATATTCTAAAGTACAGAGACATAAAAGTTCCAAAGATTAAATATCGAGCAAATTACTCAATCATGTTTGACCGGGCAGAAGATTGACGGCATTGCAGTTGCAAACTCTGTCAAGGACAGGGTCAGGGCAGCCGTTGCCGAGCTAAAAAAAGAAGGAATCGAGCCTTGTCTTGCAACCGTCTTGGTTGGAGATGATCAAGCGTCTGCATCATATGTTACAAGCAAGCAGAAAGACTGTGCCGAAGTTGGCATTGCAACCAAAGACCATCGACTCCCACAGACATTCTCACAAAAAGAACTTGAAAGTTTGATTGACTTGTTAAACAATGACAATACAGTTCATGGAATCTTGGTCCAGCTACCATTACCAAAACAGCTGGACGAGTTTGGTGTAATAACCAAGATCTCCCCCATAAAGGACGTTGACGGCCTAACGCCATACAACATGGGGCTTTTGGCATCAGGCAGGGCGCTTCTCAAGCCATGCACGCCGTCAGGCATCATGGAGCTTTTTGATTTTTACAAGATAGACATTTCAGGAAAACACGTCGTAATCATAAATCGAAGCAACTTGGTTGGAAAGCCACTGTATCACCTGATGCTTGAAAAAAATGCCACTGTAACCACATGCCACTCAAAGACACGTGATCTCAAATCACTTTGTCTTGGCGCTGACATTGTTGTAAGCGCCGTTGGCAACAGAAGCAGGTTTACTTTGACTCAAGACATGGTAAAAGAAGGCGCTGTCGTGATAGATGTCGGTACAAGCAGGCTTGACGGCAAACTTGCAGGTGACGTCGACTATGATAACGTGATCAAAAAGGCATCGTATGCCACTCCCGTACCTGGAGGCGTGGGGCCCATGACTCGAGCGATGCTTTTAAAAAACACTGTTACTGCAACTTCAATTAGTAAAGGAATTGGCACACAGCGTTGAGAAAGCTCGCCTCCGCAAGCAGCTTTTAGATCAGCGAGACGGACTCTCGCCTGACTTTATCAAGATAGCAAGCAGCAAGATACAGGATAACCTAAGGAAGATAGAGTATTACAGAAATGCCAAAATGTTAGGTGGATACCATGCAGTAGGAAGCGAGGTACGCACACAAGACATATTGCAAGAGATACTAAACGCAGGAAAGGAATTGTCCTTGCCAAAGGTTGAAAAAAACGACCTTGTTTTCAAGAAGATCTCTAGTTTTTCAGACCTTGAGATGGGAAACTTTTCTGTGATGGAGCCAAAGGAGAGATGTGAAACGGTAAAAAAACTTGAGGTAATACTTGTCCCTGCAATTGCAGTAACACGCGAAGGCTACAGGCTCGGATACGGATTTGGATATTACGATAGGTACCTACACGACAAGCGCTCAAAGAAGATTGCGCTGTCTTTTTCCAAACAGGTCATAAAATCAATCCCACATGACAGTCACGACGTAAAAGTTGACTGCATCGTAACAGAAGACGAGGTCATTTATCCAAACAAATGATACTTCTTTTGCAAGGCAATAGATCAGCTAAATCATTTATCTTATGGTGTTTTTATCCAATTGTTTGAAAAAGATAATCATTGTTGCATCGGGTGGAGGTGCAGCACTTGCCGCAGCCATAATTGCATTTGTTCTACTTGTGCCAACACAAGACTATATGCTTTCAGTTGACCCAATAATGTCCAAAGGAGATTTTGGGACCTACACTCATGTCTTTATAAAAAATACCGGAAGGGAACCTGTAACTAATGTAAGAGTGGATTACGGCAACCAAAAGTCAGATTTTGTACCGGTACTAGACCCCGGCGACAGAGTAATGCTATCGCCACCAGATGGCAGCGACCTTGAACAAGTCAAGGTAACTGCTGACAACGGCATCGATATAGTAAAACAGTATACCACTCCTGCCAATGCCCCAATGATTGGCAACGGTGGATTTGGTCAGTAATTTCTAGTTCCTGCCCTATCTACCAATTGATCCTTATTGGTATGGAACCTGTTCCCCACTGCTCGTTTACATCAAAAGTGTAATTCCTTTGCGTGTCAAATGTGTCATAGTATGTCCAGTCTACAAAGGTTGGCGCCTTTGGCACAAGCGTGAGGCTTCCATAAACTAACGTGTTTGTGGCAAATTGGATGTTCCTTGTACCATCACTGAATACGTAATTGCAGGAATTTTGATTCTGGCATGACATTGTAACTTGGTTGCTTCCATTGTCTTGTACCATAAAGTGTAGTGTGACAATTGACTTGTTGCCATCAGCAGGTTGGACTTGGCTTCCAACGTAGTAAAAAGTGACAGGACCTATACCATATGGTACGGTGCTTGCAATCGCATTTTTGATCTTGGCATCACGCTGTGCTTGTTCAAGACATGTCTCCTTTTCTGCAGGGGTTGAGATGTTATCGCACTGACTTGTATTATTTACAACTGGGTTTGAGCTTACGTTTATGATACCTTTTCCGATTAGATACTGGATTCCTTTCACAAACTCGCCATCTGAGATTTTTCCATCTGCCCACCAGCCAGCGTTATTTTTAACCCAAAGCGGTATCTTGTTTTCCTTTATGGCAGTTGAGTTTGTAGGCGGTATTATTACAATATTATTTTGTATTAGGTACTCAAGACCTTTTGTAAAATCACTATCATCTACCTGCCCTTCAGACCACCACTTGGCAGTGTTTTTAATCCAAGAAGGAATCAGAGTTTGTTCACTTGACATGCCAAGAGCACCAAATAACGTTACTGAGATAACAACTGCTAGGAGATGCAATGTTTTCATGTATTCAAGGAACTATTGTAGAATTTCCAAGATCTGTCCATATCGCTGTTTTGTTGTCAGGGGTTTGGGACACCAAAACCTGAATACTAAATGTATCATTGTGTTTCCATGGCAAGCCCTCAGGTAGTGGTATTGTTTTAAAATATGGGCCTATGAACTGGTTGAGCGGTAGCAATACTTTCAAATCAGTTGTCTTTGTGCACGAATTGCCGTCACAAATGTTGTACCCAAGTAAATATGCAGTATAGTTTGAGTTTATTTTGAGATTGAATGTGTTAAAAGGGCAAGTACCTACTCCGCACGGACCGCCGCCGTAGTATAACACAAGCCCAGCTACACCAAATGGATTAGTTTTAACATTTGAGTTGTGATTTGCTTGAATTGATTTCATCTCCGCCCATCCTCGTTGTTCAAGTATCTGCACAGTGTCAGGTTTCACACATGCAGGCAAGCCTTCCTTTGATTTTATTATTAGAACAAGATCTTTTTCACATTTTACCTCAATTGGCATTATCCCTAGATCAAATTGTTTTAGAGGAGACAGAACCTGACGCGAAATTGTAAATATGGCAGTGTAATCTGAAGGCGATATTTTTTTACCAGAGGGATATGGATTTACCTGCACTAGGTGTAAAGTGTGTATGCCAAGTGATACAGTATCCTTTCCTTTTTCACTTGAGAGACTAAAGTTTCCAAGACTTTGGCCATTTTGCGTTGCTCTTACCAAAATCGCGACCTGTCCTTGCCAGATGCATGTTACCCCAATAGGGCATCTCGAGTCTGAAGTAATATTGAGCAATGTCATCTTGAATACAAGTGGGCCTTCCTTTTGTGTGAATGTCCCGTTTATCTTCAGCGGAAATTGTGTCTCGTTTGATGATTTTATACCGTCATCATTTAATTCAAATGTTGGGTTTGTGTTTTCTGCAATTTTATATTGACTGGAATTTACAACTTCAAAACTTGTCCCTGCTCTGAATTTTCCATTTTCAGTGGCATTGACAATATAATTTCCTGCTTTTGTTGGCACAAAGAGCCATTTGACGTCGCTGGTATCACATGCGCCAACTCGGATGTTTTGTTTTTTATAGAAAGAATTAGTTGTATCATTCTGATTTGTTGCAGATAGTTCAACAGTGAAATTTTTTGATTGTGGAAAATTGTTCCATACATGATATGATACCAAGACTGTTTGGTTTATCCCAAATGAGCCTCGCGTTGTCATGTTCGCATCAGTGATTTGCTCAAGTGGACTTTGTTGTCCCCTCATGATTGGCTCATCTGCTATAGGCGCCGGTCCCAAAAATGCATGTATATCACACCCTTCACCAGCTTTTGTAGAATATGGAGATATGATGTTGATTCCTTGTTCCTTTGTTATGTAAAAAAGAGCCTTATCTCCCACCTCAAACTGTGTGTATGTGACATGTCCTCCGGAAGGCATGTGCCCTGCGGCGGTTATCGAGTCAGATGTCTGCGGATTTTTGAAATATGTTTTAACTTTGATTTGATAATAGTCATAATCTGGTCCAGGCCCGACTTGTTTTGATATGACTTGGCCATAAAACACCACATCGCTTTGCCGGTACAGATCTTGCGGTGACAGGTATGGCATTGCCATAACATTTTGTGTTATCATTATAGTTACAGATGCCACTGCTAGAATAATGGAAAGGCCCAGAGTTTTCATTTCTCTAAGAGGATCTTGCCCAACCACGTTCTACCAGAATATTGGCAGTGTTGGATTTCACACATGCAGGAGTACCATCCGTTGTTTTAAAGACTAGCAACAATCCTGATTGACATTTTACATCTGCGGCAGCGATTCCTGACTTGAACTGCTTCAATGGGGATGGTATGGTATTGCTTTGCCCATGGTTTTCAGTGGCATTTGCAGTGGGAGGCATTGCAGGCCCCATGTAGACTGCAGGATATGATGTCACGTTTAGAATCTTGCTAAGTGTTGGGTCTTCCAATACTTCTACAACTTTTACTGCTTTGCCTGGTTTTACAGGACCAGAGTATATCTCAAAGGCAAATCCGTGTGCTGTTAATCCTATACCACCCTTGGACAGTGGGCCTGATTCTTCAAAATCACTGCTAAATGAATAGTTGTACCCCTCAACCAGAGACTGGAACTGGGGGGAGTTTGTGGCAAGTTTTATTGCGGCATCAAGCGCTGTCGAGTTTTGGTTGAGGGGAGGCTCTTTTCTTTGCGTACTGTTTTGAACAATATCAGTGCCGTTGTTCACAAATTGTGATGTTTGGAATACTTCAACTCTATTATTTGCCAAATCTGTGGCATAGACTTTGTCTCCCATGATTGCAATTCCTACAGGCACACCAGATATCTCAAGTGATGACAATGGACGCCCAGTCGGGTCGAGTTTAACTATTCTTCCATTGTATGTGTCTGCCACGTACATGTTGCCTGCAGTATCGACTGCAACGTCTTGCGGCGTACTGCTGATTCTTGGAACGGAAAAAGTTGCATTAAACACTGACAGGATATAGCCTGTAGAATTGAACTTTATTATTCTGTGATAGAACATGTCTGCAACATAGATATTGTTCGAATTGTCGGTTGCAATTCCCATCGCGTCCATGCAACAGTTTTTTGTGTCATTTGCAAAAAAATACGACATAAAAGAACCCTTTGGGTCGAATTTTTCCACTGTGTTAGCATCCGTAACGTAGATGTTGCCCGACCTGTCAAGTGCAACCCTTTCTGCGTTTCCAAGCTGGCCAGGCTCTGAACCTGCAGAACCAAAGGATGAAAGCAATGCCCCTTGAGGACTAAATTTTTTTACAGTCATGTTTTCCCTGTCTACCACAATAATATTGCCAGAGCCATCGACTGCAATGCCTTCTGGAATGCCGCCTTTGTCAAATTCTGAAATATATTTTCCTGAGGGTCCAAATTCCTCTACCCTATGGTTCCTGTTGTCTGCAACATAGACATTTCCGGCATTATCAACTGCCATCCCCCTTGGGAGATCCAATTGGCCAGGCGCGGAACCAAGCGAACCAAATGTAATCTGTGGAGTTGCTGCATTGACATTTGGAATTATTAGCGGAACTGCTGACAAAAGACAAATGGATATTATGGAAAGTGCTAAAAAACAAGAATCGTTCGTTTTCAAATGTGATGAATATATTTTTGAACTTTGGCAATGTGGTAGAAACCTATTGTGTTTTCTATACAAATTTGAGCGTGAAATGATCTTCATATACCATATGGACGGTACAATCAATGGTTTAAAAAAGTGGCGCAGCATTCTTCGGGTTTCTTCGGTACTCAATTGCAACCAACGTTTTTGTCTATGAACAGATTCTTCACTGCAATGGACTCCATGCCGGTTCAGCACGAATTGTTACTCCATTCCATGCAACGTAGACATGATAGTCATTTGCCCAGTTATTCTCAGACCCTATGCCAACCCTGAACACTTGTCCCGGATGTAAATTGAAGGTTACTGACCTATCATACCACGTTGTAACATTATCCGATGATAACACGGCTTCCTTTTGTGCAAGTATTATGTTCGGATCCCTATCCAATATGAATACAAAGATGTGGCTTCTTCCCTCCGGAACCTGCGTCAAGTTTTGATGCATAGAGGGTGCAGGCATCATTGCGCCATAACCTTCAGACGTGTTTTGACTGGGATGTGGCGGCACAAGCCCATAAACTTGTGAAAAGGTATCATTTTTTAAGAAATTTCCGGAGATGGTTACAGTTCCATTTTCTGGTACCACGTATTCTTGGGAATATCCAAGAAACCAGTAGCCATATACGGTAGCTCCTATGGTGTCTGCCTCAATACCGGTGCCGTTTGGAGTAGAAATGTTGGAAAAGTTAACGTAACAATCTACGGAAGGAGCGTCACAGCTTGTGCTGTATAATGTAGGATAGTAAAGGCTCTCCTTGATGAACCATGATGTCCACAGGTTTCCCTTGTCATCTCTTAATGCAATTGGCACAAATTTTGTGCTAGAAGATGGTTGGTTGGTGAGCGGAGGACATCCCTCTGGAGAGCAATGCGGCCGTGAATGTTCAAGTGACGCAACTCTCCCTTCCAATGATTTAATCTCGTTTGTTAGATTCCCTATGCCGTATTCCATTTGTGAGATATTCTTCTTCTGTTCGTTGATTAGTTGTTGTGTGGAATTTGCTTGCTGGTTTAGAGATTTGGTACCCTGTGACTGTTCAATTATGCTTGCATTAAGGTTCATCAATGTGCCTTGAAGATTTAAAACGTTGGCAACCACCAGCCCAATGCTGACTAGAGATATTGCAATTGCTACAAGTGCAATAATTTGTAAATTCTCCACAAGTTTGAAGTTTATTTTATTGGTTTAAAAAATTGACGTAGATTTCTACCCTGGATTTGCAGTCAAGACTTTACCATTTATAGCGTCGACCGAAAAAATGGGATATTGGGCTATACATTCAGAACAGTCTCTGTATCTTATGGTCCATGCAAGATATCCGTTTTCTACCCTGTTGCTTGGCAATCCAAGATAGTCTTTTTCAAGCTCTGTCCACCACCTAGGATTCTCATAGTAATTTGTCCACCAAGGTGGCATAATCTGGGTTGGAAGACCTGTGTCAGGGTCAACATCGAGAAGTTTCTGGTAATCCTTTGATAAGCTAATGTAATCTAACGACGTTTCGATGTGAAAGGAGGTATTGTTTCTGTCTACATGCAATGTCATGGTGTAACGTTTTATGAAATCATTGACTATTGACAAGGCTCTCTCTTTACTGATAATCTCCGACTGAAATCTTGACTGGATCTTGGAATCTCCAAACCTTGTGTATATTTCTGGAGATTGGTTTATCCATCCAAGCATCCACAGCTTGGCAGCTATACTGGGCCTGACACATGCAGGGAATCGTCTTTTTTAATGATTAGTTGCAGACCGCTCTGGCAGATTACGTCATAAGAGGATACTCCCAGTCTGAATTGCTTGAGTGGAGAATTGACAGTATTCTCATATCCTGATGCGATACTTGTTCCAATTATCTTCACATACCATTTGCCAGGATTCATGTAAGGGTTGTACGGAAGATCAATTACCAGCCTTCTTGTTTCAGAATTAGTCAGAGTCTCATTGAAATTTGCAGGTTTCATGTATCTTGTTTCTTGGGAATTGCCAACCAACACAGTGAATGGAGAATCGTAAGTGTCAGATGCAGAGTCTATGAGAGTCCTTGGAAGGTCTACTCTTAGGACGCTAGGCGATGTCGCGTTTACAACATGCAAAACAATTGATTTTCCCTGCAGACTTGCGTCAATCTCATCCAACGACCCAGGATCTACAACATACGTAACAGGATAACGCTTGTCACCTAATATCAGATCGTATGGAATGGCCTGGTACTCAAATGCAGTTCCATACGACATTATTTTTTCATCTGGGCTAACATATACATTGTAATAGCCGCTGAGGGCAAGGTTTCCTTTTATTTTGAAAGAATATGAAAAAGAGCCGTCAGAGGATGTCTGGAACTGGTCTGATCTGTATAACATCATCTGCGGATTGTATATTTTGATTGATAGGTGTCTACCATAATTTGATAATATGTACTGGTCAACTTTGCCTAAAATTGTGACAGTATCATTTTCAGCATATGCAAAACTGTCATGTGTTATGGTCATGTGGATTTGTGGCGGACCACCGCATGTCTGAGTCCCATTTGGACCAATAGCACATGGAGCATATGCTGGACTTGAAACGAATAATATGAAAAACACTGAAACGATGATTGTAATTATACAGAAAGTTTTCATTTTTTCTTGATACTTGCATATTGTACAAGCCCAATCGCACCAAGCAACCACAAGATATTTGCAAGTACAAAAGGCGGGCTGGCATAGAGGTATGGCGTAGTGTCAAGTAGGTTGAAGACAAGGGTAGCTGCCTGTGCATGCACGTTCAGCATTCCAGTGTGAAAATTTGAGCTCCACGATGGGGCATTTGTGATGTGATTTACAGTCCCAAGCATAGACTTCAAGTCATTTTGCATCAGCCCAAAATCTGTATCTTCGGTAGGTGATATCAATACAGGATTACCGGTAACTGGCAAGAGTCTTTCTACGGTTACAAGTTTGTTCTGTATTGTTTGAGGATCAGATGTGGCCTGCACTTGAACCAGCACGCTTCTTGCCATATCTATGGGACTGACATAATCCGTATGAAACTGGGCAACAAGGAAGATACCGAGAGCTATTGAAGAGACGCATATCACAATTATTGGAAGATTGTAAATTTTCATTTTTAATACGCACTGGACATAATGATTTAAAAAAGTGGCACACCCTTGTTCCATATTAAATTTGATTTTAACATAATCAAATGCTTTGTTGGCTAATTCTGTCTTGCTAGGTTGTGCGCCCTGCATTCATCAGCTGCTTTACGTACTTTCTTCCGTCCGAGATGGGGCCGTTGGCAATTTTTTCATCATAAGCCCTGAGAAGTTCTAGATCCTCTTTAATCTCAGCAATAGATTTCTTCGACACCTTTCCGAGTCTTTCCTTGTCTATCTGTCTTACGGTAAATGCCATCTCTACATCTCTATGTCTCGTAAACTATATTATCCTTTATCCAATCCCTCAGTCCGTTCTCGTCTATCAAGTCGTGGAGTGACACTATCCAGCAGAAAGTCGACTCCTCCCTCGTACAAATACGGCGCCTCTTCGGGAAGCAGGTCAAGGGACTGCCTTAGCTGCTCAACCACATCTTTATCAAAATAATAAATATCCAACGAATTCCTACGCATCCTTAGAATATTAAGTTCGATGACGATCCAATTACTTGTTGGCTCTGGACTGGTACCAGAACTTTGTTATGTTTTTAATCAAGGTTTTTCCTCGATTAAATTTGGATTGAATCAAAATTTTGCAGTTAGTAGTTGTTCGAATTTAATTCCAGAGAACAAAACAGGTTAGAAACTAGTCGTCATGAGCGAGATCATCTAAAAGTTTAGAGTATTTCTCAATAAGTTCATCGTTGATTTTCTTATCTTCAGGGCTCATGTTTTCTCATTCTTTGCGAGATATAAAAAGACATCTGTTTCATGACTTCCGGGTTCAAAGTTAACAGTTGGTCCTTGATTTTTCTTAACAACGATCTTAATTCCGAATTCTCCTCTCCTGGATCAATATCTAAATCATATCCGTTATCACGTAGAAATTTACCTGTAGCAATAATACCAGTTCTCCTATTGCCATCCATGAATGGTTGCTTCAAAGTAACTGCCCCTAGGATGTGAGCGGCTATTTCAAGTAAATCTTGTTCTTTATTTCCAGAATTTCCAACATTATTTATCATGCGAAGCACTTCATCCATATTTTTTTGAATTACCCCGATGTATACTTGTTCATTAGTTCTTTTTTTGTGTCGTAGGAGAATCTGTTCATTAGTCTCATAGGTATTGTTCATGAATTTTCATTACTATTTCATTATTTGATGTCACGATATTTTCCTTGGATGATGAGATTTAAGGCTTGAACCTTATTTGGAATAAATTACGGAATCAAAGTGGTTGTGCATATTCTTGTGGTGAGAGAGCAATGTCGATAGAGTATCCCACTATGCTTCTAATAATCTCAAAGTATTTTGGAATCAAGTCTTCGGTAAAGTATTTGGGAAGTATTCCAACCTCAAGCGTGTTATCTTGGCAGTCATAGCCTATGAATGACCACGGCAAGTTCTGTGTCATGTTTCCAAATTTGCCATGCTGCTTTCCTGGAGGCGATAGCGCTTCTTGAAGAATCTCTTGTTTTTCACGGACACGTTTCTCTTTTGCTGGATTGGAATTACATATTGGAAACGGCCTTGCAGAAGAGCTTGGCTTTTCAAGTACTATATCTGTGCCAACCTGTATTGCCCAGCCACGCGCTCCTAGGATCTGCGCTGTCTGAGGTGTCACACATGCGGGGGATTCATCCTCGGCTCTGATTACAAGGCTGTATCCATCATTGCACTGGATATTTTCTACAGCGACTCCAGACCTGAGCTGGTCAAGTGGCAAGGCCTGCAGTTTCGTAATGTTTTTCCATGTGCTAGAACGGTTAGAATCAAAGTAGAGTGTTGTCCTAAGCGTATTTGATGGAATTCCGCTGACTTCTACAGTATAGTTTCCAGTTACTGACCAGAGAGGACCTTTTGCCAATATGGTTTGGGAAAATGTTCCGTCCCATCTTGGAAAGAAATACTTGGAAGATACAGGATTTTGAAACGGGTTGAGTATTCTCAAATGTAGCATGCCGGTTCCATCCACTTTACCTGTTATTGTTATATTATATCCCCAATGATAGGATGGTTTGTCTGTGCGAATCGTGATTGATTTGGCATATGCATCGATGGGTGAAAATAATGTGTAAGCACCAAGAAACACCGTCAGGGCGATAAAACTGATAAAAATTATTGCGCGAGATAGAATTCTCATCTAGATCCTCATCGATACAAAAAGTATCCCCACGATACAAGCTTGTCATATGTCTCTGGTTTGATGCATATCGGCTCTGTTGGTCCCTTGATGTGCAGCTCAAATGGCGGGTCACACTTCACAGAATCAATCCCGATTCCTCGCTTGAACTGCTGGTATGGCACGGGGGTTTTTGGAGGTGGCCCCATGCAGCTTGCGTCTTCCGGTATGCAAATCTTGACATCCCGAATTTCAAACGAGATCTTGTCGCCTACGAGTTTTTTTATCCCATCTGATAGATTTGCAACATACTCTTTCTTAACAACTGAATTATCAGGTATATTTACGCCCACTACCAAGGTCTCATTGACAAAATCAACAAATACTGTTGTGATATAATTTGGATGTATACTGTTTCCGTTGAGATATTTTTGCGTGATAACGGTTTGGGCGTCGGCATATTCTTTGGCTTTTTGAGGATCCATCTTGTAGAGGTCGACATTGTATTTTTGAATGAGATTTAGCTCGTCCCATAGTCTTTTGGATTCTTGCTGGTATATGGATACCTGCTGTTCTAACACATCAATAGTGTCAGACATATTCTTTACTTTGTTGTCGTCATGTAATAATTTTGCACGTTCCCTTTCTTGTTCTAGGTGAAATACAGTACGGTTGAGCTCAAAAACTCTGTCCTGAATCAGAACTGTGGCGCCATTTCTTTTGAGATATTCTTGAAAGTTTTCGTCAATTAGCTGCTTTTTTGTCTGTCCTGATGGCTGGTATGGGAGTGTGTCACCCTTGTATGTAGTTCGGAAATTGGTTGAAAAGTTCGTGTACTGGTCGTGCTCTATTGGCAAGGTGATGGTTCCAGCCCAGTAGTCTTGAACCAGTTTTGGATAGGCGAAATTAATTGGTATTAGATAAGAGCTGTCTTGTGCATTATTTACATCGTTTACAGTGGTTTCAGGGATGCATCTTTGGTCAACATTATCCCCATGCCATGGTTTTCTTGACTGATAGTCTGCGTTAAAGCTGAACTTGATTTGCGAGTCTCCCTTGAAAGGAAGAGAAAAGACATAGTAACAGTCGTTTTGAGTCTCAAATGCAGGCGTGTTCATCTGCGTATCGTTTATGGAAATGTCAAATAGAGTATTTCGTGAATCAAAGTCATAGTTTGTGTAGGGAAAATTTTTTGGAATCTGTAACTCAAACTTGCCTTCCTTGTCGCTTTTGATTTGAACAAAAACGTCAGCCTTGTTGTCAGTTTCAAGGGTCGTAATGGTTCCGTTTTCAATCCTGTAAGGAATTTTGAAGAGTTCTGAGGGCTGCTGAGGGTTGGAATACCAGAACGAGCCTACCTTGATAAAATACTTCCAATCAGGTTCTTGACCATATGCATGAGCCGTTGCAAATGTTAGGCATAGAACTGCAGCCACAGACATGAAATAAACTCGATTCATTTTGAAATGTACTGGACTTTGATAGTTTAAAAAAATAACGTATGTTTCCTAGACAGTATTGATATCATAGAACATGATACCATGATTTTATTACGGAATGACCTACTAGAGGTAAAAAATATGATATCCAGCAATCAATCGCAATCGTTCAGATGGAAAATCAAATATCTCTCCAAGTAATTTCACATTACATGTTGGAGTTTCCCATCACGGAAATTTACAGACGAGTAGCCAAATTTGATGTAATAGATGAAGATAAGAAATCAAAGGTAGGTTCAGGCTGTGGCTTTTTTTACTTGTGTGATGATAAGGCATTCTTTGAGACAAAGATATTCTTTGTAACAAAGCGAAGCTATGTAGCAATAGAAGAGCATGGATTTTTACCAGATTCGATTATCTTGCACATCCCCACTGATTCTGGCATGGATACGGTTGACATTTCTCTGAAACTCTACGATAATGAGGAAAAGCCTGTTTGGAGAGTATTGTCACAGGAATTAGAAAGTATTCTGATTTCCATTCCACTTCCCAGTTCGATACAGGTAGATTATAGAAGGTGTTTTCTTTCGCAGCATTATTTGCCAACTCTGGTATACCTTCGCATGCATGACGGTACACTAAACATTCCTGCACGAGTGTGCCTCTCAGTTGCAGAATACATTTTCTATTCAGACGCACAAAATGAACAATCGCTACAAAAGATGATAGAGAAGGGAGACGGTTTTAGAATCAACAGAAAAGGATTTGCAAGAGACATGATTGAGATGATCCTAGTATTGCTGCAGCACAACTTGGAAGAGCTTGCAAAGTCATCAGACGGAGGCAAGTGCGGGAACAGTACGGCGTTGCATTATAAACTGGTGTCTGAATTGGAAAAGGTGATTATTCAATTTGGCGATGCCCTTGAACCATCAATATTTGAGAAGGTACAGAACATCTTTGCTATTCTCAGAGAACATAATTTGGAAGATTACCTGGCGGTAAGACATCTTATTCGCAAGGTGTTGCTGCTCTTAGGGCAGGACATACTCTTTGTACAATGATTCAAACTGTATGTCGCATATGATTTTATAATTATTGTAAAATGTAAGATTGTCATATCTTATATGTGCGGTACCTTCATCGCTTAAAAAAAATGACAGATTACTTTTCTACAATAAAGTTGCCGTCCATCCCAAGCTCGGCGTGCCCTGGAACTGTACAGATGTAGTGGTACAGACCTGGAGTTCCTGCAACAAATGTTACATCGCCTGACTCGCCTGGTTTCATCGGGTTGTCAGCAGTCTTGTAGGCCGAGTTCCAAAGAACAGCACTTGGGTTTTGCGGGTCAATTACCACGCCAAACGCATGAAATGACTTGGATGGATTTGAAAGATGGATTGTTACGGTATCTCCCGAGTGCACCTCAATGTCAGGGTTTGCGCCAGAGGAACCAATTGGTGCATTAAAACCGTACTTTGAGAAATCAGAGCTTATCTGAAATGATAACGTAAAGTCAACCTTCTTTCCAGTAGCTTGTACGGTTCCGCCGCTTCCCGGAGGGACTGTGCTGGTTTCGGTATTTGTTTGAGGCGGTGGCGAGACTTGACTGCTAGTTGTAGTCTCTGGTGGAGCAGCAGGTATCATCTGGCCTTCAAGTGGCAAAAATGAGGTGCACGGAGCGTTTTCCATCGGCACACAGAGAATGTTGCCAAGATACATCATGCTTCCAAGAACCACTACGGCAGTGACTCCCATGGAGACATACCACCACCTAAACTTCATGGGTATAGAATCACTTGATTTGATATAAAAAACTGGCGCAGATTTGCACTAACAGTTTAGTAGAGAATCTGGTTTGCAATTATGAAAATTTTTCCATACGAGATATGTTTTGATGCAATTTATTGAAAATCACATATGCGAACTATATTGATCATATTTTTATTGTTTGTTCACGTATTATATTTCAGATAGCAACATAGGCGACAACACCGACCCAAAAGTGGAGGGGCGGTGGATTGACAGTCTTCGGATTGTCACGTCCTAATGGCTGCTATCGATATAATGAAACCATCCGACCGGCAAAGGTGACGATACGCTTGTCAGATTTGAAGACCAGGTAAAGGCTTGGAATCTTCTGGCCAGACAATCGTCCGCCAGCGCTCAAACGCGGGAGACTGGGTGTCAAAACACGGGAATCTCAAAGAGTGTTGGCGAGGGCAAACCTAGCAGCGACTGGGATGCAAAACCGTGAATGTCGCTCCAAAGGAAAGCCACATCCCACCGAACGTCGGGATGGTGTTTTTTGTTTAATTCAAAGTCATGCCAATAATTATGTTTCAAATCTTTTACAAGTTTCGGTACAACATCATGCTATGTTCTAATCCTACAAAATTCGGACTCTCACAGGTCCGTATCCACATGAATCTGGGACGGTAAGACTTACTACTATTCGCGTGGATCGCACCCATGAGGAGAACGCAAGTAGATTTTACTAATTTGATTATCGGAGCATACCTAACAATGTTATCTAATACGTCACTTTACATTTCTAGACAAACGTAAAGAGGCGTGTTCCCATGTCTTTAATAATTTCATTTTTCTAATTAGATGAATGATGACAAAGAATCCCTACAGAACCAAGATAGACGTGGTTGCACGTATTTTGAAAGTAGCACTAAATGGAGCTAACAAAACAATGATCATTTTCTTGGCTCGGTTATCCAATCAGATGGCTTCAAGATATCTAGAACATGTCTTGTATCATAGGCTCGTCACGTACGATAAAGAAAAAAATCTGTATAAGACATCCCAAAAAGGAAGAGAATTCTTCATGTGTGGAAAAACTGTACAAATCCATGCCTGAATTCTTTGATTCTGATGACTCAAAATTCCTCCCCTCTGATTTTTAAGAGTTATTTCCGAGTTTCTTTGGAGTTCTCGCCAGTTTCTGGCTAGTTTTTTGGGAGTTTAAAATCTAGTCTTTTTCTCTCTGTCTTTATGAACGTCTTTCAACGTGATATGTTGTCCTGATTCATTAATAGTCACTTCAAATTTCTCAAAGAAATCTTTTCTACCTAGAATTACAAAATGAGGTACTTGGGTTTCTTTAACAGTATGTGGCATTACAAATACATTGAGAAACCCTATAGGAACAGGTAATTTTCCATACCGTTGAATTTCAGCATATACTTTTGATTCCAATACATTGGTATCTCCTGCAATGGTTAAGATTCTTTGGTCTGAAGTTTGTATTTCAAGATGCAATGCATCCGCAATTTCTTTTGGTAAAAACGACCTATCCGCACCAGAATCAATTAATGCATTTAATCTTAATTCTCTGTTCTCGGAACTTTTTATCTCGGAAAATTTTCTAAAAGTTATTTCAATTGCTGGTTTTTTGATATAAACTAATTTTCCTTCTTTATTCCAATGGGGCAATGACTTGTAATGAAAATGAAGTTTGTCAGCACCGCGACCAAAATCTACCATGAATAGCGAACAAAAATTTGCCTAATATTATTTACGCAAACTAGGTTTTAGAGAATGAATGTATCTACGTCATCTTTCTTTGGTATCCGATGAAATAATGGTGTTCTAACTAAGTTTGCTTCTACCACTTTATCGTAAACTTCGCTTAGTGTTTTACCGTGAGCAACTACCTTTTTATCCAATATAGCCACCCATTCACCCTCAAATTCTGAAAAATCACCCGATTCGAGGAATTGAGATTCAACAGTGGACAACTGGATTTAGGATAGGCGTTAGTTACTTAAATTTTTACTGTCTTTATATTCTAGCATGGAAGATGCTATTTTTATTAAACTCTCGATTTTGTCCTCACCTAAATCAAGGCAGATATCTGCCTTCTCAGTTGGCGTCTTACCATCCAAAGCCATGTGTGGTCTAAATGTAATTATGAAATAACTGATAATCATCAGAGATTGGAATCCTTACAAATCTGGATTCCACTATGGATCCAAATCTATTGAAATCCATTACTTACCAAAGTCCTTTCTTCCCAATATCAGTCCTGCAATATTTACTGGGCCAGCTGATTTGAGCAACCCTCGAATACGCGTTTGATATTGCTTCCTGTAGCGTATCACCTAAAGCAGTAACACCAAGCACGCGGCCACCACTTGTCAAGACCTTTCCATCAACACGGCTAGTTCCTGCATGAAACACATACGAATTTGCATCCGTATCGCCAAGCCCCAGTATCTCTTCGCCTTTTGGATAAGAGTCGGGATACCCCTTTGATACCAATACAACACATACTGCACTTTGGCGCTTCCACGAAATCTTGGGAAGACAAGATAACGTGCCGTTTATGCTTGCCTGGATGTAATCGACAAGATCAGACTCCATTCGCACCATTATTGGCTGGCATTCGGGGTCGCCCATCCTTGCATTAAACTCCAGGACATACGGCTTGCCGTCTTTTACCATTATTCCCGCATACAGGAACCCCTTAAACGGCATCCCCTCTTTTTTCATTGCAGATACCGTTTTTTCAATTACGTTTTTCTGTATATTTTCGGATAACGTATCATCAATCACAGGAGTTGGCGAGTAGGCCCCCATCCCTCCAGTGTTTGGACCCATGTCGTTGTCATAGATGCGTTTGTGATCCTGGCTTGTGGCCATCGGATATGCAGTGTTTCCATCGCATATTGCAATGTATGACGCCTCAACCCCATCAATTCTCTCTTCTAGTATGATTCGCAGTCCAGCATCGCCAAAGCTCTTCTCAACTAGAATCTTATCTATTGCAGAGACCGCATCCTTTGAATCATTACATACGATTACTCCCTTTCCTGCAGCAAGCCCGTCTGCTTTGACAACTAGCGGAAAGTCAACAGACTTGGCATACTCTTTTGCGGATACAGCATCATCAAATATCTCAAAGCGTGCAGTTGGAATCCCGTTTCTTTTCATGAAATTTTTTGCCCAGACCTTGCTTGATTCAAGTTGAGCCGCCTGCCTTGTAGGGCCGAATATCTCAAGCCCCTTTTGTGTAAATACATCCACAATCCCTGCTGCAAGCGGCACCTCAGGACCCACTACAGTAAGGCACTTGTTTTCTGAGGCAAACTTGGCAAGAAGGTCCATCTTGTCTGGACCAATATCCACATTGTTTAGAGTTCCTCCGTTTCCTGGCGCATGGTACACTTTTTTGACCTTTGGGCTTGAGCTTATCTTCCACCCAAGTGCATGCTCGCGTCCGCCAGAGCCTACAACTAGAACGTTTATCAACGATTTTTCTTTTTTGCGGCTTGTATAAAAGCTAAAGACATACCATGGAAAGCAAATTTTGCATCAGGGTTCCGTATAATTAGCAAACTTGATTAATGATTCTAAAACACTTTACCATATGAGCACAATAGATTCTGCAAGATCAGTCTATCTTTTCTCCCATGGAAGAATGGACCTTGAGCAAAAGGCAGTAGACGCACTGGTATCACAAGGATTTGCAAAAGACAAGATAGTTTCTGCAAGGCCTGATGCAGTGGGTACCGTAGGAGATTACATGGCAATGCTTTGGATGCCCCCAAACCCCGACCACATCAAGATTCAAAAGATTACAAAGGTAGAGCCTGTCAAGCCAGAAGGCATGATTGGATTGTGGAAGGGCGTATCAAAAGAAGACCTGTTTACAGTCAAGCTGTAAAATCAAACCAGCCAGAAGATTTTCTGGTATCAATATCACAACTAGGTTTTGGTCCTGGAATGGTCTAGCCTGCCTTGTAACTTTCAATTATTTCTAAAAAACAATAAAAATTATAACACAATTTCAATAAATGATTTTAAAATACGTTTCAGATGAAATTATTTTACCATCAGCCAATCTAAGGAGGATCACCTTTAAATAATTGTGTACCGGACATATCTACTAATGGACTCAAGTCTCTCATGCATGAAAGCAAATTCACACGCAAATGAGGAGAGACGCATTTTCTTGGAGATGGAAATTTGTCATACAGTGTAAGAAAGACAGCAAGATACGGATGGGTTCCAGATTTGCCAGACCAGCGTGATCATTTTTACGCTACACTTCCAGAGGTCATGACAACTCTGCCATCAAGTGTAGACCTAAGACCACACTGTCCTCCCGTATATGATCAGGGGCAACTCGGAAGTTGTACAGCCAACGCCATAGCAGCAGCCATGCAGTTTGATGAAATGAAACAGAAATTCCAAAATCTCTTTGTGCCGTCTAGGCTTTTCATCTATTACAACGAACGAGCAATAGAGGGACATGTAAACACAGACTCGGGAGCACAGATACGCGATGGAATAAAAAGCGTGTCCAAATTGGGCGATTGTCCTGAAACATTATGGCCATATGACATCACCAAGTTTACACAAAAGCCTCCAAAAGCCTGTTATGACCAAGCAAAAAAGTACAAGGCCGTAAGCTATCAACGCCTCATCCAGGATCTGAATCAGTTCAAGGGCTGCCTAGCATCTGGCTATCCATTTGTCTTTGGCTTTACTGTGTATGAGGGTTTTGAGAGCCAACAGGTAGCCAAGTCAGGTCATGCCACAATGCCTTTGCCAGGCGAGAAGGTCATAGGGGGCCACGCAGTGGTTGCAGTTGGATACGACGACTCTAACCAATGGTTCATAGTTAGAAACTCTTGGGGACCAAGCTGGGGAATGGGCGGATACTTTACCATGCCGTACGCATATCTTGATAGCAACAACCTATCTAGTGACTTTTGGACTATACGAGTAATTCTATAACAGAAATGATTCCAAAGGATACGGGTATTTTCAGAGGATAGAGTTGATTTTTACTTTTACCCACAGCGTGCAGGTTTTGGGTCCAGCACCACTACCTTTCTTCCAATAGAATAATCGCCACCACATTTTGGACAGACAAAACTTGCCCATCCTACTTGGTGCAAAAGTACCTCCTCGTCGGAATGGTTTGCACACGTCAGCCTTTGTTCCATGTGAAAAACGGTATTTTCTTTCTTAAAAGAGTGACGTAGCTTTTCTACGTGACTACAAGTTCACATGACATACAGTAGATCATTGATATCATATACAGTCTCATTTTTGGTGCAGTACCATGTGAGAAACATTATCAGTGTTGGACTGGAAACTTGATCGGATGTCTCGTTATACAGATGCGGTAAAACTCCAAGAAAAGCTAGCCCCGCAGGTCATTGCAGATGACAAATTCAAGAAATTACGTACAGCCTGCGGGGTAGATGTCTCATACAGAGGCCAAGATGCACATGCTGCTGCCGTACTTGCAGATATGAAAACATTGGAGGTCTTGAAGCATGTGAAGACTAGGACCAAGGTCAAGATTCCGTACGTACCAGGCTTGATGATGCTGCGAGAGGCAAAACCTGCCTTGTCTGCAATCAAATCATTGAAGGAGGACTATGACCTCTTGCTTGTTGATGGAAACGGCAGGCTACACCCCCGCAGGTGCGGTCTTGCGTGCTATCTTGGAATTCTTCTTGACAAACCAACAATCGGCGTGGCAAAAAGCCTGCTTTGCGGCAAGATATCAGACAAGTTTGTTACACTTGGAGATGAAATTGTAGGAAGTGTGATTGAGAATAACGGCAAGAAGATCTTTGTAAGTATAGGAAATATGATTAGCTTGAAGACTGCAACCAAAATAACAAAATCATTGGTAAAAGAAAGGGAATGGATGCCAGAGCCGTTACGGCTTGCGGATATGTATTCAAAAGAATATAGAAAAAGTGTCAAAAAAATAGAATAACAAGGAGATAAACAGAAACAAGTTTATAGATTTTGGTTGTTGCGGTATTTTTGCAATTACAGATATTGCAAAATAACAATATAACCAGATCTTTTTCTCTCAAGTTACGTAATTTTCATTCTATGGAAATTAGGATTCGAGGATCATTGAAATTCATGAAATTTTACAGTTCGGTGCCAAAAACAAGCGATCTTTATGTAGAGATAGACGGTGCCTTGGCGCTTTTAAAAGAAGATTGTGAACATGGAAATAAAATTCCAAAAGACAGATGGCCGAAATGTTACATTCAAAATTTTAACATACAAAATCTCTACAGATTCGAATTAAGAGACGGCAGGCGATTAATCTATACCATTTATTCTGTGTCAGATATCACATATTGCAACATTTTGGAATATTTCCAAAATCATAAAGAATATGAAAAACGGTTTGGCTACTAGATCACTTTAGTTCTGTTGACATTCTATGCAGTTTCATTAGTTTTGGATTATTTTCTGCAAATATCCACATTATAGAGCCGTCCTTTGGACGCATTACTTTGTTTGATCTCTCAAGATACTCTAAAATTGCGTTTATGGTTTTTGGCTGGACTTGCTTTGGTAAGGCTCTTGACAGTTTGTTTCTAGAGCTAAACTCTTTTTCTTTCATTAGGACATTTTCCACCATTTGAATTGTCTTCAGAGTAGGAGCATGAGTCTTGTAGGTTGCACTCTTAGCGATATGTTTATCTTTTTTCTTTAGAATAGGTGTTGCCATATGTTATATTATACATATTTGTATATAATAAATTTGTTTATGACATATTTGTCAGACATTAGATACCCAAACAAAATAGATTGCCAACATACGAGTGGAAGAGATTAGATCAAGTCCTTGACCAATGCCGCAATGAAACTCTCAAACTCTGAATCAGAAAATTTCACAGTCTCTACCTTGCCTTTTTCTTGTGCGGCAAGTACTGCCTTGAGATGATAGCACTTGCCTCCAGTGCTCAGTACGTTATAGTAATAGTCTTCACATGAGCAAAACCCAAGCTCTGGGTCAAGCCAGTGCTCGTTTTCTTTTCCTACTACGGTCCAGACCTTTCTTCCGCTTGGCTCAAAGTAGTGCAGTTTTACTCCCATCGAGGATACAATCGAGTCCACATCGCCGCGGCCTTTCACAAGAATTTAATTCAAAACTAGATGTATAATCTTTGATGGTATCAACTAGGATTGTCCAGTCACAGCCTGCACTCATTTTGGAAGATACAAAACGCTACCTCATAGTGACAGACCTGCACATTGGCTTTGAGTCCAAGCTTGCTGCAAACAACATCTACGTAGACCCAAAGGACACCATATCAGAAATGATACAAACCTTGCAAGATATCATAGATGCGACAAAGCCAGACTCGCTGATATTGTTAGGTGACGTAAAATCAAGCGTGGAATCAATATCCAAGATAGAGTGGAGTGCGGTCCCCCTCTTCTTTGAGATTGGAAAAAAAATAGAGACCATCGTAGTCCCAGGAAACCATGATTCCAACATACAAAGGCTTGTACCCGACTGGATTGCAGTGTCAAGTTCATCAGGAATTGTAATCGGCGATGTGCTGTTAACACATGGACATGTAATGCCGTCTGAGAACTTGTCCCAAGTAAACAAGATAGTGATGGGCCATGTGCATCCAGTATACTTTCAAGAGGGTTCGGTGCTTGACGGCCAAAGAGTATGGGTATCAATCAAGGCAGAAAAAAGCAAGGTCTTTCCCTCGTCACAAGGACAAATCGAGATTACCATCATGCCGTCATTTAACAGGTATTTTTACGCCACATACAAGAAAAATCACAAGCGGTCAATCTCTCCAATAATTGAGGCAGTCAAAGGCCCAAGCTCTGCCAAGATTGCAACACTTGACGGCTCCATAATTGGCAACGAGTCTATGCTATCAAGCGTTCTCTAGAGTCCAGCCATTATAATTGCCGTAACAAAGTTAATGAGTTAGGTTCTCAATTGTTTTATCTTAAAAGAAATAGAAAAGGTAATCAAAATTTTGGGTTCCTGTAATATGAGAGAGTCTTTTTATTTTAGAGATGTGTATTATATCTTGGATATCAACCCTCAGAAAAAACATCGGTATGGATACTCCCAGCTGATGGACAGTTGGTTAAAGGACTAGCTGCTTGGTTCTGGAGGCATGCTATCCAAGTTATGTCGAGAATTGCAAATTAGGTTTTATGATATATTCAACCTGAAATAGCACGACGCCCTAAGAATATTATGCCATCTGCATACATTTTGTTGAATACAAAACCAAACGCCGAACTTGAAATAATAAACAAGATCAAAAACATGATGATGAACCCAAACAAACAGTTTTCCAAATTCGAGATTCAAGGCGTCTATGGTGTATATGACATAATTGTAGAGATAGGATGTCCAAATATGGAAGATTTGAGGGACATCCTAGGCAAGATACGAAGGGTGGACAAGGTTATCTCAACTATCACAATGCTTGCCATAGAAGAGCAGGAGATGTAAATCATGCCAAAAGATTATGGTTTAAAGGAAAAGTTGTTTGTTTGATTCGTGTCAAGAAAGAATCTTTTGACGGACTTTAAATTCAACGAGGACGTCTAATATGTGAGGTATGAGTCCTGTCTAGTTCTTATTTGCTATCTTCTGCCTATGAGCGCATAGTCAACCAAAAGAGGTCAGGCTGGATTCTTTCAGTGGGCATTGTAATACTGATAGTTGGGATAGTCGCAGGATTTTCACTAAGAAACGATCTGATTCTTTACGCGGTATCAGCAGGAGGTATTGCAGTTATGATATCTTCATTTCTTATGATAATCCGACAATATGAAAGGGCAATAATTCTAAGACTAGGCAAATACAAAAGGCAAGTGGGTCCCGGAGTTCAGACTAGGTTACCGTTTGCAGATAACATTTTGGTAGTGGATATCAGAGAAAGAGTTAGGGAATTCAAGGCAGAGAGAATGCTGACTAGGGATAATGTCCCTGTTACAATCGATGCCATACTTCGATACAAAATAATTGAACAAAGAGCAAATGATGCAATACTAAACGTAGAAAATTTTAATGAAATGATACAACAGGTATCACAAACCACACTGCGGAACAACATCGGTTCTTCACAATTTCAAGATATATTATCAAAAAGAGAAGAAATAAACCAACATATCAAGACAATAATCACAAGCGAGGCTGCAAGTTGGGGCATCGAAGTAACTGGAGTAGAGATTCGCCAGGTAATAATACCACAAGAACTTGAAGCTGCAATGTCAATGCAAGCTCAAGCAGAGCGTGAAAAAAATGCGCGAGTCACATATGGAGAATCTGAAGTTCTTGTGGCAAAAAAGTTTGAAGAAGCATCACGAGTATATTCTGACAATCCAGTTGCATATGCACTAAGACAGTCCAATATGTTATACGAATCAATTAAAACACAAGGCAACACGATTGTCATGATACCAACAGAGGCGCTTAACCCGATGGGATTTGGAAATTTGGGCATGACAGTAGCGTATCTAGATAGCACAAAAAAGGCCGCTCAAAAAGTTGGTGCTGAAAAGAAAGAACCTGATAAAAAAAAATCGGATAAAAAAGATGCAGGCTCCTAGGTATTCTGAGTGGTTTGTTCCAAAGTTTGGACCAAGAAGTTTCAGACTGTTCTGCGGAATCTTATTTTTACCATACACTGGGATGGTCGTATCCTTTGCAGCATGGGGCTCATTTGCTACAAGTTTCTCTATCGAAAGACTTGGCGCAGTATGCGTTTTGTATTTTCTTGCCCTAGGGGTATCGGCCCACTGCCTAGATGCGTTAGGAAGCAAAAGCAAGCCATGGGGCATCTTGCCCAAAAGAAAGATTCTGCTAGTTTCCTTGTCTTCATTGTTGGTTGCCTGTGCCATTGGTCTTTACTATGCCTTTTTGGACTCACCACTGTTATTTCCCATAGGAATTGCAGAGACTTTCTTTCTTTTTTCATACAATCTAGAATTATTCAAAGGCAAGTTTCATAACAATACAGTCTTTGTAATATCATGGGGAATACTTCCAGTCTTTGCAGGCTCTGCAATTCAAACAAATACAATCTCCTTTGAAGCCTTGATACTGGCAGGCATAGCAGCCACTCTTAGCTTCACTCTCATCAAGACTTCAAGAAAATACAAGAGGTATATGCAAGGCTCCCAAGAGAATACAAATACACCTAGAGAAGAAATTATTTTAAAAGTTCTAAGTGTTGGAGTTATTGCCGCAACACTTGCGTATCTTGTTTTAAGATATACTTAACTCAAACAAAGCCGTTACGATATCATGGAAGCCGAGATGGAAGAGGTAGGAAGGATGCTTCTTGAGGCGCCAGTAGGTTACGTAGAGCAAACAATATCAGACATAATTAGAAAACCGGTTTATCTCAAGGTCATTGAACAAAATTCCATATCAGGTACAAAGTATGGAAGAAAGGTTGTAATTGGTTATGACAAATTCCCCATACTTCGCGCCTTTGTGACATTTGACTCTAAAGATATACCAAAATCAGTTATGGCTGCGCTTTTACAAAAAAAGGAAAGCATAGGAAAAATACTTCGAGATAACAAGATAGTTGTCCAAAGAAGGCCAAAAGCAATTGACGTCGATCCCACAAGAAAAACAATTACAAGAGAATACGAAGTCTTGTACGGAGACTCGGTCTTGTTCCAGATATCAGAAGAGATAAGACTAGATTTTCTTTGTGCCTGCAAGGATAGATGAGCAACCCATAGTAAGATACTGAACCTTTACGCTCAACCCGTTTCTTTCCATGACATGTTTGTATTGTTCAACCCAGTTTGCTGTCCTGATTAGTTTTGGCAGGTGCTTGAACGTGTCTTTCCAGCTTGGCACAAAAAATCCAATCATTCCAAGCATAACAAAATAGAAATTCCACAGGAATCTTACGGCTTTGTTTTTTGGACAAGTAAAATCATGCAAGATTATTTTACCTCCCCCATTGAGGTGACGCAGACACCTTTCTATTAGAATTTGCGGATTACAGTACTTGGGGATGTAAGACGAGGTGATGCAATCAAAGGTGCAATCTAGGTTTAGGTCTTCAGCATCACACAGTAAAAATGAGATTTTATGGCATGATGTTATCTTGCCCTTTGCTAGTTTGAGATACTCTTCTGTGATGTCAACGCCTGTTATCTTTGCCTCTGGAAATTTCGCTGCAATTTTGAGTGTCAGTATTCCAGTGCCGCATGCAAGATCAAGTATGGATTTGCATTCATCGATTCTTTTTATGATTTCTTCTTTCCAATACGAGTCTCTTCCAAAGGTTGTCAAGCGTACCACTTTATCATATGATTTGGCATTATTTCCAAAAAATTGCTTGACCAGCACTTTAGGTGACTCTGATACCAATGGTTTCCTAATCAAGTGGGGTATGTAAAGTATTAGCTAAAGTCGAACAAAAACTTTGAGGGATCAGTGTCAAACTCTGACTTGCAATTTGAACAGCAAAAATAAACATCCCTTCCATCCATGGTTGATTTCAGACTGGTCTGCCCTTCATCTACTTCCATACCACAAACTGGATCAATTGCCAACTTGGGATACAATACGTCGAAGTACAATATAACTAAGATGCAACAGAGCCCCTTGCATCTTGCAGATTATCTAGTCTACTTTTTCGTATGGCTCTAGTGGCTTTTTGGTAGTCTCGTTGTGCCGCAGCCACTCTAGTGTCTTTGCAAACGAGTCTGCCAGTTCCGTAGTTATCAATACAGGAATTCCAAGCTCTACTGCCTTTCTTCTTATCTGATATTCATCATAAAGCATGCCCACATATTTTTCAAGTGTGGATGTGCTGGGTACATTGATTATAAAGTCAATCTTTCGCTCATACAGCAAGTCTGCAATGTTTGGCTTTCGCTGGGGTTCACTTATCTTGTATACCACCTGCACGTCCCCTATCCTCTTGTCAGACAAAAACTCTGCAGTGTGCTCTGTTGCAAGAATCTTGTATCCCAGGCTTTTCAGAAGCAGTGCAGTCTGCAAAAGTTTTTCCTTGTTTTCTGCACCGCCAGCAGTAATCAGTACCGAGCCTTCCTTTGGCAGTGCGTATCCAGCAGACATCAATCCCTTTGCAAGTGCATCGTAGAACGACTCGCCAAAGCATGCTGCTTCTCCCGTTGACTGCATCTCTACTCCAAGTATGATATCTGCGCCTTCAAGCTGCATAAACGAGAACTGCGGCACTTTAATTCCATACGAGTGGATCTTGCGCCACCTGTCCTTTGGCACCTGCGGCAGTTCCTTGCCAAGCACCGCACGTGATGCCAAGCTGATTAGGTTCATCTTGACAAACTTTGATACAAAAGGCATCGAGCGAGAAGCCCTGATGTTAAGCTCTATTACATACACCTGGTCTGCATTTATCAGAAACTGCAGGTTAAAGGGCCCTTTTATCTGAAATGCTTTTGCCACCTTGCTGGTATAATCAAGTATTGTTTCTATCACCTTGTTGCTGAGGCTCCAGGGTGGAATGCACATCATTGAATCCCCAGAGTGCACCCCTGCACCCTCGATGTGTTCAATTACTGCGCCAATTACAACATTTTTGCCATCAGATACACCGTCAACTTCGGCCTCCAATGAGTTTAGCATGAATTTTGTAATCACAACAGGATAGTCAGGCGAGACATTTGTTGCCTCGTCAAGATATTTTTTGAGCTGCTCTTCAGACCAGACAACCTTCATTGCTGCACCGCTTAGCACATACGAAGGCCTGACAAGAACTGGATAGCCAACCTTTAGCGCAAACTTTTTGGCATCAGACAGTTTTGCAAAGGCCTGCCACGGAGGCTGCTTGATGTGAAGATCGTCGAGCACCTTGCTAAAGTTTGACCTGTTCTCTGCTCTGTCTATATCCTCAAATGAAGTTCCGACTATCTTGACTCCGTTTTTTGCAAGCTTTGGTGTGAGGTTGTTTGCAGTCTGACCTCCAACTGCAGTTACAATTCCTGTTAGTTTTTCAAACTCTGCAATGTCAAGGACTCTTTCAAGTGTGAGCTCCTCAAAGTACAGCCTGTCGCAGATGTCATAGTCGGTGGATACAGTTTCAGGGTTGCAGTTTATCACAGAGACTTCCTTGGCTCCATTCTCTTTTAGGCCCCAAACCATGTTTACGGTTCCCCAGTCAAACTCTACGCTGCTTCCTATCCTGTAGGGGCCTGCACCAAGGACTGCAATCTTTTCTGTGCTAGAGTTTATCTCAAAGTCGTTTACCGTCCCTCCATATGTGAGATAAAGATAGTTTGTCTGCGCTGGCCACTCTGCTGCAAGTGTGTCTATTCTTTTTACAACAGGTATAATGCCGGATTCTTTTCGCATCTTTCGAATATCTGATTCTTCTTTTCCAACAAGCCTGCCAATTTGTTTGTCAGAAAATCCAAGTTGCTTTGCTTCATGCAGCAAGTTTTTGTCAAGCGGTTTTTCTTTGAGATCTTTTTCCTTTTTGACAATGTTTTCTATCTTTTCGATAAACCAAGGGTCTATTGCAGAAAGTTTGTAGATTCGCTCAACTGGCATGCCATGACGCAGTGCTGCTGCAACATGGTACAGTATCTTGTCGTCTGCTTTTTGCAGTTTATTTTCAATGTCTTCAACATCAAAGGGTTCGTCCTGCTTTCTGTTTGCAACAAGACCGTCGTTTCCAATCTCAAGCATTCGTATTGCCTTTTGCAACGATTCCTCAAACGTCCTGCCAACTGCCATCACCTCACCTACTGACTTCATTGTGGGCCCAAGGTTGCGGTTTGCAAGCTCAAACTTGCTAAAGTCCCAGCGAGGATGCTTGCATACAATATAGTCAAGCGAGGGCTCAAAGCATGCAGTAGTGGTCTTGGTGATTCGGTTTGCAAGCTCAGGCAACCTGTACCCCATCCCAATTTTGGCAGCCATGTAAGCTATTGGATATCCCGTAGCCTTTGACGCAAGTGCAGATGAGCGTGAGAGTCTTGGGTTCATCTCTATTGCAACATACTTGTCAGAGTGGATATCAAGCGCAAATTGGATGTTGCACTCTCCAACAATGCCCACGTGTTTTGCTGCTCTGAGTGCGGCTGATCGTAGAAGCTGGTACTCGTAGTTGTTTAGTGTCTGCGATGGTGCAACAACGATATTGTCACCTGTGTGAACACGCATTGAAAGGACGTTTTCCATGTTGCAGATTATGACGTTGTTTCCATCATAGTCTGCCATGACCTCATACTCTATCTGCTTCCAGTGTCCAACATATTCCTCAATTAGCACCTGTCCGACAAGGCTTGCATTCAAGCCTCGCGTTACTATCTCGTGTAACTCTATCTCGTTGTGTGCAACGCCTCCTCCCTTTCCTCCAAGCGTATACGCTACACGAATTATTACAGGATATCCAAGTTCGCTTGCAATCTCTTTTGCCTGCTCAAAGTTGTATACGGTCTTACTTTTCAGTACGGGAACATTGCATTCTATCATAGAATCCTTGAAGAGCTGCCTGTCTTCTGTTGCCTTGATTCCCGTGACCTGGGTTCCAAGCACCCGCACTCCGTATTTTTTGAGCACGTCCATCTCGTCAAGTTTTACTCCGCAGTTGAGCGCAGTCTGGCCACCAAACCCAAGCATCAGACCATCAGGCCTCTCAGACTCGATTATAGATGAAACGTACTGTGGGTTCACCGGAATCGAGTAGACCTTGTCTGCAAATCTTGTGTCAGTCTGGATTGTAGCTATGTTTGGATTTACAAGAATGCTCTTGATTCCCTCTTCCTTTATGGCCTTGAGGCATTGAGAACCGGAGTAGTCAAATTGGCGGTCACCTAGTGACTTTCGCCTGCTTCTCCGATTTTTATTGCCCCACTGCCAAGGACTAGAATCTTCTTTAACGACTCATCTTTTGGCATTTTCCTCCCCTATCAGTTTCTTGAGTTCTTCAAAAACAAACATGCAATCAAAAGGTCCAGGCGATGCCTCTGGATGAAATTGTACCGCAATTATCTTTTTTTGCTTGTGTCTTATTCCTTCGACAGTCTTGTCATCAGTATTTGAAAACCATAGTTTGAAATCAGTTTTTTTAAGCGATTCTGGGTCTATGCAGTATCCATGGTTCTGGCTTGTGACATAAACTTGGTTGTTGTCAAGATCTATGCAGGACTTGTTCTGTCCCCTGTGCCCATACTTTAGCTTGTATGTTGTTGCGCCTCCAGCAAGGCCAAGTATTTGTGCGCCAAGGCAGATTCCAAGTGTCGGTATGTTTTTGTCAATTAGCTGACGTGCAGTCTCCATCGTCTTTGCGCACTTGACAGGGTCTCCAGGTCCATTGGATAACACGACGCCCTTTGGATTGTATGAGAGAATTTTTTCAAGAGAATAATTCCAAGGAACGCGTATTACCTTGTAGCCAAGTTGCCTCACGTTTCGAATTATTGCGTTTTTTACGCCAGTGTCTACTATTACTACAGATTCTTTGCCCTCGCCGTAAACTTGGGGCTCTTTTACAGAGACCACATCCATGAATTCTTCGTCACTGTATTTTTTGGCCAAGGCAAGTTTCTTTTTTAGTTCCTGCTCGTCAATCTCTTTTTCTGATACTGCAAGCGCTGCCATCATCACACCGCTTGTACGAAGCTTTGTTGTGAGCGCTCTCGTATCAATCCCTGAGATTCCAGGAATTTTTTCGTTATAGAGCCACTCGTCAAGCGTCATGGCAAGATTCCAGTGGCTTGCAGTCAGCGAGAGCTCGTGTACCACAAGGCCTCGCGCCTGTATCCTGTCAGACTCAAAGTACTTGCGTATACCATCAGGATCTTTTGCAGACGGGTCAGGCACCCCATAGTTTCCCACAAGAGGGTACGTAAGCGTCAGTATCTGTCCGCTGTATGACGGGTCGGTAAGAGCTTCTGTGTATCCTACCATTCCGGTGTTAAACACAGCCTCGCCAAATACCGTAGTTGAATAACCAAAACCTTTTCCGTCAAAAACAGTGCCATCTTCCAAAACAAGCTTACCAAACTTTTCTGCATGTTTGGCTTTCTTTATTGGAATTTCTGTGACCCTCACCAACTGCAGAATAATGAGAATTTAAGTTTTATGACAATAGATGCCCAAAACTTGCGATCGCTTGCAATGGTGTACTGTTTTTGGATTATAACATTTTTGCCAGCCGTTTAGCAACTGCAGCAAGACGGATCCTCGCAAACCATAACCATCTTTTCTCCAGCCTTTACAATGTCATTTATCAGGCGCGATATTTCCTTGTTTGATATAAAATACATCGTTGACTTGCCACTTTCCTTAGAGTTTACAATCTTGCATTGCTTCAACGCCCTTAGGTGATGCGATACCAAAGGCTGGTCCTTTTTTAGTTTCAAGACCAGATCGTTTACAGACATTTCCTTGTTTTTCTGAAGCAGTTCAAGTATGCTAAACCGTGTATCTTCACAGATGCACTTGAGCAAAGTCACTCCATTCATATCAATTAAGATTTATATCAATCTAGATTTATATAAACATTCATGAAATTATTTGGAAAGCCAAAGCCAGAAAAGAAGGTCTTGTTTGTCTGTGTTGAAAATGCCGGGCGCAGCCAGATGGCAGAAGGGTTCTTTAGAAAGTATGCGCCAAAGGGATGGACTCCAATCAGTGCTGGAACAAGACCAACGCCTGAGATTAACCCCCTAGCAGTAGAAGCAATGAAGGAGGTCGGAATCGATATCAGCAGGCAGCGTCCAAAGGAATTGTCTGAAGAGATAATCCGAAGCTCAGTTCTCAATATCAATATGGGATGCATGAATAAAACAGAATGTCCAGCAGTTTTCTTAAACAAGTATCTTGACTGGGATATCGAAGATCCAAAATCAAAGCCAATAGAAAAAGTACGACAAATTCGAAACAACATAGAAGAGAAGATAAAAGAACTTTGCAAAACCCTAGAATAACATCCAAGCTGTCTTTTAACCAAAAGAAGTTTTTTGCCGAGCTTATCGGAACTTTTGTCCTCGTAGTTCTTGCCACAGGCTCTGTAGTGCTTGACGCAAAGTATGAAGGAATGTTTGGACTGTGGTTTGTTGCACTGTGTCCCGCGGTTGCAGTCGCCTTGATGGTATACGCATTTGGCAGGATATCGATGGCGCATTTCAATCCTGCAGTAACGATAGGGTTTTTGATAACACGTCATTTACCGAAAACCCTTTTGCCCCTCTACATATTTGCAGAACTTTTAGGTGCATTTCTTGGCTCCCTCTTTGTAAAATATATCATTGGAACGCAAGCTAACCTTGGAGCCAATGCACCAGACTATACATTTCCCGCTCCATTGATTTTTGGCATCGAGGCCTTGGCGACCGCATTTCTTATGGGCATCATATTGATTGTAGTTCACACAAAGGGACTGCGAGGCTTTAGCGGTATCGCAATAGGAGGCATGGTGGGACTGGACATTTTCTTTTTATCATTTATCTCAGGCGCGTCCATGAATCCCGCAAGATCAGTTGCGCCTGCGATTCTTTCAGGATATGTCAATGATTTGTGGCTGTACCTGACTGCAACCTTTGCAGGCTCGAGCATTGCGGCTCTTGTGTACAGGAAAAAATTTTCAGAGTCTAAAGTCAGGAATTAATTTTGGTTGCTGTTTTCCTTTGAAATCCAGATGAGATGATGCCCTACAATCAGTTCTCTTAACTAGACTGACTGCATTTAACAGGAATACGTTCTGGAAAAGATGTATGCATATGATTGAAATGGCGCCAATATCTCAAATCGTTACCTTTTTTAGTTTACCAGTGATACTCATGCTAGCGGTGAGGGCGGATTTGAACCCACGAGTTCGGGAGGGACTGGGGTACCATCATGGTCGTATTTCTGGGCCCACTTTTGTAAAAAAATTAAACGTCGATCCAATTTTTTCAAATAATTGAGGGATGGGCATAATTTCACACAAAAATAATGTTAGTTTCCCAGCATGTATCTTACACATCTTGGATGCTTGCTGCCTCTGACACAGTTATAGTACACCGCTATCTGGTACACAAAGACACACGAC
>Ga0209581_1000277_pt1 | contig 141529 bp, 123 predicted proteins | sample Coa_R2_FD_187160 | JGI IMG/M metagenome (GOLD analysis project Ga0209581, IMG submission 187160) | Surface soil microbial communities from Centralia Pennsylvania, which are recovering from an underground coalmine fire - Coalmine... | ecosystem: Environmental > Terrestrial > Soil > Unclassified...
TCGGCAATGGCGACATGGCCGGAGCCAAAAGTCCATTCAACCGTGCCGGGCGCGGCTTCGGCATCTTGCTCAACCTCGCCTTTGAGCGCCGCCGCCTGCCCCGCGCCTTGCACCAGCATCAACTTGTCGGCCTTTGAGCGCACAAAGCCGCGCGAGACGAATTTCGATGTTGCGCTTGACTCAGACTCGCGCGGCGGGCGGCTCTGGTCCTCGCCTTTACCGAGCACGTCATGGCCAATATCGGACGGATCGATGTGGGCGAGATCGTTGCGCCCGAGATAAGAAATCGCAAGCTCGCGGAAGATATAATCGAGAATCGAAGTCGCGTTTTTGATCGCGTCATTCCCCTGGACGGGCCCCGCGGGCTCGAAGCGGGTGAAGGTGAAGGCATCGACATATTCTTCGAGCGGCACGCCATATTGCAGTCCGACCGAGATGGCGATCGCGAAATTGTTCATGAGCGAGCGGAATGCCGCGCCCTCCTTGTGCATGTCGATGAAGATTTCGCCCAGGCGCCCGTCGGCATATTCGCCGGTGCGCAGATACACCTTGTGGCCGCCGACGGCAGCCTTTTGCGTATAGCCTTTGCGCCGGTCGGGCAGGCGCTCGCGCTCGCGCGTGCGTTCGACGATCCGCTCAACGATCGTTTCGGCAACGGCGGCCGCGCGCGCCGGCGCGGCCGCGGCAATCAGCGCCTCGGCGGCATCCTCGGCCTCGCCGTCGTCGTCGGCGATCAGCTGGCTGCTCAAGGGCTGCGACAGTTTCGAGCCATCGCGGTAGAGCGCATTGGCCTTGAGCCCAAGCCGCCAGGAGAGCAGATAAGCATTCTTGCAATCCTCGATCGTCGCGTCGTTCGGCATGTTGATCGTCTTCGAAATCGCGCCGGAAATGAAGGGCTGCGCGGCGGCGATCATGCGGATGTGGCTTTCAACCGAAAGAAAGCGTTTTCCTGTGCGCCCGCAGGGATTTGCGCAATCAAAGACGGCGTAATGCCCGCGCTTCAAGTGCGGCGCGCCTTCAAGCGTCATGGCGCCGCAGACAAAAATATTGGCGGCTTCGATCTCCGCGCGGCTGAAACCAAGGAAACTTAGAAGATCGAAGTCCTTTTCTTCGAGCTTCTCGGCCGGAATTTTAAGCGTGCCGGTCAAGAAGTCCGCGCCAAGCGTCCATTTATTAAAGACGAATTTGATGTCAAAGGCACTGGCCAATAGAGCCTCGATCTCACCGAGCTTGGCTTGCGTAAAACCTTTGGCCATGAGGCTCTCGTGATTGATCGCAGGCGCATTGCGCAGAGTGCCGCGGCCGGTAGCGTAGGTTACGATCTCTTCGATTTCGCTTTCGCGATAGCCAAGCGTGCGCAAACCTTCCGGCACGGCCCGGTTGATGATCTTGAAATAGCCGCCACCTGCAAGCTTTTTGAATTTCACAAGCGCGAAGTCGGGCTCGATCCCGGTGGTGTCGCAATCCATCACCAGGCCGATGGTGCCGGTTGGCGCAATCACGCTCACCTGCGCATTGCGGTAGCCATGGCGCTCGCCGAGCGCAAGCGCTTGCGCCCAGGCTGCGCGCGCATGATCGCCAAGCCTCTTATCGGGCAGCGCCTCGTGATCGAGGGGCACGGGCGTGATCGACAAGCCCTCATAGCCCGACTCCTCGCCGTTTGCGGCGCGCGCGTGATTGCGCATGACACGCAGCATGGCGGAGGCGTTTTGCCCATAGCCTTCGAAGGCTCCAAGCTCACCCGCCATCTCCGCCGACGCCGCATAGGCAGCGCCCGTCATGATGGCGGAGACCGCGGCGCAGATCGCGCGGCCCTCGCGGCTGTCATAGGCAATGCCCGAGGACATCAAGAGGCCGCCGATATTGGCGTAACCAAGTCCGAGCGTGCGGTATTCATAAGAGAGTCTGGCGATTTCTTTTGAGGGAAATTGCGCCATGAGCACCGAGATTTCGAGCACAATGGTCCAAAGCCGGACCGCATGCTCATAAGACTCGATGTCGAACGCGCCAGTCCTGGGATTGTGAAACTGAATGAGATTGAGCGAGGCGAGATTGCAGGCCGTGTCGTCCAAAAACATATATTCCGAGCACGGGTTTGAGGCGCGGATCGGGCCTGCCGCGGGGCAGGTGTGCCAGTCATTAATCGTCGTGTGATATTGCAGGCCGGGGTCGGCCGAAGCCCAGGCGGCGCGGCCGATCTTCTCCCAAAGCTCGCGCGCATTCATGACCTTATGCGGCTTGCCGTCGAGACGTTTGGTTAGGGTCCACTCACCATCGTTCTCGACCGCGCGCAAAAACTCATCCGTCACGCGCACCGAATTGTTCGAGTTCTGGCCGGAGACGGTCAGATAGGCTTCCGAATCCCAATCGGCGGTGAACGCCTCGAAATCGATCTGCATCTCGCCTTGACGCGCGAGCTGAATGACCTTTTTGATCGAGGCGTCGGGCACGAAGGCGCGCCGGGCTAGCTTGATCTCGCGCTTGAGCGCCGGATTTTTTTCAGGATCAAAGCAATCATCGCCAGACCCTTCGCAGTTCACGCAGGCGCGCAAAATGGCCTTGAGCGCCTTTTGCACGGCGCGAGAGCCCGCAACGAGCGCGGCGACCTTGTGCTCCTCGCGCACCTTCCAATCGATGAAGTCCTCGATGTCGGGATGGTCGGCGTCGACGATGACCATCTTGGCCGCGCGCCGCGTCGTGCCGCCGGATTTGATCGCGCCCGCCGCGCGGTCGCCGATCTTGAGGAAGGACATGAGGCCCGAGGAGCGCCCGCCGCCCGAGAGCTTTTCGTTCGCGCCGCGCAGTTTCGAGAAATTCGAGCCGGTGCCCGAGCCATATTTGAAGAGCCTGGCCTCGCGCACCCAAAGGTCCATGATGCCCCCGTCGTTGACGAGATCATCCGCGATCGATTGAATAAAGCACGCGTGGGGCTGCGGGTGCTCATAGGCGCTCTTCGATTTCACGAGCTTTTTCGTCTCGTGGTCGACAAAGTAATGGCCCTGGCCGGGGCCATCGATTCCGTACGCCCAGTGGAGGCCGGTGTTAAACCATTGCGGGGAGTTCGGCGCCGCCATCTGCTTTGCCAGCATGAAGCGCAGCTCGTCGTAGAAGGCGATCGCGTCCTCTTCGCGATCGAAATACTTGCCCTTCCAGCCCCAATAGGCCCAGGCGCCCGCGAGCCGGTCGAAGACTTGGGCCGCGCTAGTCTCGCCGGTGAAGCGCATCGATTTAGGCAGAGCGGCGAGCGCCTCCTCATCGGCCACCGAGCGCCAGAGGAAAGCGGGGACGCGGTCTTCGGGCACCCGCTTCAGCCTTGCGGGTACTCCCGCCTTGCGGAAATACTTTTGCGCAAGGACATCCGCCGCAACCTGGCTCCAGGCGGCCGGGACCTCGATTCGTTCCATCGAGAAGACGGCCGAGCCATCTGGGTTGCGGATCTCGCTTTTCGCCGTGCGGAACGGGATCTCCGCATAAGGAGACTGGCCGGGTTTGGTGTAACGGCGGGCGATGCGCATGGGGGTATCCCTAGATGTAGGATTAATCTCCATCTAGACTACTATATATCGCGTGCGCGTCGAGAAATCTATCCTGTGAATTCACCGGAAAATCGGATTGCGTGCCATTCTCAAGCTTAATCCTCTGGCTAGGCTTTCCGCTAAAGCTACGCTAAACAAATTCGCATTATGTACCTGCTGATCAAAGATGTACCTGCTGATCAAAGCGGCGATTTCTGGCCTCATCGTCGCGATCGTTTCGGAGGTGGCCCGGCGAAGCCCTGCGTTCGGAGCGCTGATCGTCTCGCTCCCTTTGGTCTCGATTCTCGGGATCCTATGGCTGTGGAATGATACGAGGGACGCGGAGCGGGTCGCAGCCCTGGCGCAGGCAACGTTCTGGTTTGTGTTACCATCGTTGCCCATGTTTCTTGCCTTTCCGGCAATGCTGCGCGCCGGGGCGGGTTTTTGGCTGGCGCTTTCGCTCTCCTGCCTTTTGACCGTCGCGCTTTATTCCGCCATGGTGTGGCTGCTTGCCAAGCTCGGGATAACCCTCTGACCTCAAAGTGAGAGGCCGTACACGGCTCGCGGCACTGGACAGCGCGGCCCGGCGCGGCCATAAGAGGGCCGTTCCCGCAAGCCCCGAGTTCCCGCAAGGCCGAAGGCTTCGATTGTCATGAAATGGTTCAAACGGATTTTCACCTGGTGGGACGGTTTTACCATCAACACCTGGGTCTGGACGCTGCTCTCCGGCAAGTTCGTGGGCAAGGATGAATTCGGCAACCGCTATTACCGCTCGCGCCGGATCAGCAAGGCGCTGGGCCTCGAGCGGCGCTGGGTGCTCTATGCGGGAGAGAGCGAGGGCTCGCTGACGCCGCCCGGCTGGTATGGGTGGCTCCATCACACGGCCGATCTGCCTCCGAGCCAGGAGGACTACTCGCCGCGGCCCTGGCAGCAGCCCTATCAGCCGAACATGACCGGAACGCCCCAGGCCTACCGTCCGCCAGGCTCAACCTTGGCTGAAGGGAGGCGGCCTCCCGCGACCGGCGACTACGAGGCCTGGTCGCCCGAGGGATAGGACCGCTGACCCCGCCGGGGAAAAGAATTTTCGCGGATACCAAACGATAGCCCCAATTGGGGGCGAACCTGCGTAAGTCTTGTTTTCTGCTCAACTTGGGAAAAGTCATGGCCGGGCTTGACCCAGCCATCCAGGCGCAATGCCCGCCATAGCCGCAGAGCACGAGTCCGGATGCCCGGTTCAACGCCGGGCATGACCAAATCGCCCGGTGCTGGCCTTGTGAATAAATTTTTTCCATCACGATCGTGTCTCGCCGCTTTGTTCTTGCCTGCGCTGGCTGCAAATCACGCGAGCGCCGCGCGCATCCGCCATCCCGTTGCGGTCTTTGCGGGCCTCGATAAGATTACCGGGCGTACCATGACCTTTGAGGCCTCAGCAGGCGAGACGGTGCAGTTCGGCACGCTTCAGATAACCGAGCGGGCCTGTTTCACCCATCCGGCGACGGAGACCCCTCAGACGGCGAGCTTCGTCGAGGTGGACGAGGTCTCGGGCGGGGGGAAGCAATATAAGCGCATTTTCTCGGGATGGATGTTCGCGGCAAGCCCAGGCCTCCACGGCATCGAGCATCCCATCTACGATGTTTGGCTCACGAATTGCGCCGGCGAAGGGACCCTCGAGGGAAAGGCCGAAGCGGCAGCTGAGGCGCCGCCGCCGGCGGACTCGGCCGCCGCCCAAGAAGCGGCCCCAGCGGGGGAGGCCAAAAAATCACGCCGCCATCGCCGCGCAGGGCCGGCCGAATCCGCCCCCCCGGCAGCCTCTGCTCCCGCGCCCTCTCCACCTGCAGTCCAGGACGAGCCTGGCAGCCTCGCTCAGGAGCCAGCCGCTCCAGAGGCGCCAAGCCTCGGCCAGCCAATCGAGGTCGCACCCCCGCCGGGTTTCATTCCGGTTCCACAGGCGGGCAGAAATGTGCCGTCGCGGCGATTCTACCCCGCTGATCCGGGTGCCGTCTCCGAGCCGCCGCCGGACGAGCCGTATTAGACGCGAACAAGTAAAAAGTCTTAATCAAGCAGGCGCGGCAGCCAGAACGAACAAACGCCAGTGGCGCTCATGTTAAAAATGTTTCATCCGCCCGAAATGGCAATGTAAGCCAGACTTTCCCATGTTATGCGGGCAGACGGCCCTCGTCTTTCGATTTGCCAATGGAGTAGTCTATGGCTTATGTCCGGTCCCAACGGCCCCTTACGGAGCGTTCGCAACCTTTGGTCGCGCGCCGGGGCCAGAAATTCCGTGCCGCTCTGCTGGGTTCCGCGGCCCTTGGTTTCGTCCTTGCAAACGGCAGCGGATTTGGATTCATCAATCCCGTGGCGGCCGAAGCGGCGCTTCCTTCGACTGCGGCAACGCCCAGCTTCGCCGATGTCGTCGATCACGTGCGCGGCGCGGTCGTCTCCGTCAAAGTCAAGACGACGGAGGTTGCCGAGAACGAAGAATTCGAAATCCCGCGTATCGTGCCGGGTGACCCCCTCGAACGTTTCTTCAAGCGGTTTGGCGAAGAAGGCGGGCGCCGCCCAAAGCCGCATGTCACGCAAGCGCAGGGCTCAGGTTTTATCATCTCGCCCGACGGCTATGTGGTTACCAACGACCATGTCGTTGAAAACGCGACCGAGGTCGCCGTGACGCTTGACGATGGCAGGACGGTGCCCGCTAAGATCGTCGGCGCCGACAAGAAAACCGATCTCGCCCTCCTAAAGATTACCGAAGGCGGATCCTATCCTTATGTCGAGTTCGCCAAGGCGACTCCGCGGGTAGGCGATTGGGTGATTGCCGTTGGCAATCCCTTTGGGCTCGGCGGAACGGTCACGGCCGGCATTATCTCGGCACGCGGGCGTGATATCGGCGCAGGCCCTTACGATGATTTCCTGCAGATCGATGCGCCGGTTAACCGCGGCAACTCGGGCGGACCGAGCTTTAATCTCCAAGGGCAGGTGGTCGGCGTCAATACCGCGATTTTCTCCCCCTCGGGAGGAAGTGTCGGCATCGGCTTTGCCATCCCCGCCGATACCGCGCAGACGGTCATCGCCGAGCTTAAAGAAAAGGGCACCGTGTCCCGCGGCTGGATCGGCGTTCAAATCCAGCCCGTGACGCAGGAAATTGCCGATAGCCTCGGCCTTAAATCCACCAAGGGTGCCCTTGTTGCGCAGGTGCAGCCGCATTCCCCTGCGGGAGACGCGGGGATCAAGTCCGGCGATGTCATTCTCGGTGTCAATGGCGAGAAGGTCGACGGCCCGCGCGATCTTGCACGCAGGATCGCAGCGCTCGGGCCGGGGAAGACCGCCGATTTGCTCTATTGGCGCAGCGGAAGCGAAAAAACCGCATCGGTGAAGCTCGGCACGCTCCCTGAGGAGAAGGAGGCCCGTCTCCATCCTCCTGTCGGCGAGGAAAACGATGCCTTTAAGGGCCTCGGCCTGACGCTCGCTCCGGCCTCGAGCGTCCAGGGGGCAGGCAAGGAGGGCGTGGTCGTCGCCGATGTCGATCCCGATGGCATCGCTGCGCAAAAGGGTTTGCAGGTCGGTGATGTTATCCTCGAAGCGGGCGGAAAACCGGTCAGCAAACCGTCCGACGTCGCAGCGGCGCTTGCCGAAGCGAAGAAGGAAAACCGTAAGGCCGTCCTGCTGCGCGTGAAGAGCGGCGAAGATACCCGCTTTGTCGCGATCTCGGTCAATCCGGCTTCCTGAGCCTGGCCCTCGGGCTTGCCGGCTGGCGGCCCCCCGCTTTAGAGGGTTGCAAGGAGGCAGCAGGCCGGAGGGCAAACTTCCGGCCTGCGGCTTGGTGGCAAGGACGCTATACAGGTTCCATGCGAATTCTAATCGTTGAAGACGATTCTGAAGCGGCGGGCTATCTCGTTAAGGCCTTCCGCGAGGCGGGGCATGTTGCCGATCACGTAAGTGACGGGCTTGAGGGCCTCGCCCGCGCCCGCGGCGAAACTTATGACGTGCTTATCGTCGATCGCATGTTGCCCAAGCTCGATGGGCTTGCGCTCATCGGAAGCCTCAGAGCGGAGAACCACTTGACGCCTGTGCTCATCCTCTCGGCGCTCGGCCAGGTCGACGACCGTGTCAAAGGGCTGCGGGCAGGAGGCGACGACTACCTCGCCAAACCCTATGCTTTTTCAGAGCTGTTGGCCCGGGCTGAGGCGCTGGCGCGGCGCAGCCGCTCTGGCCCGGGAGAGGAGACGATTTACCGGGTCAATGGCTTGGAGCTTGACCGGCTCGCGCATAAGCTCACCCGGGACGGCAAGGAGATACCTTTGCAGCCGCGGGAATTCCGGCTGCTCGAGTATTTGATGAAACATGCGGGCCAGGTCGTCACGCGGACGATGCTTCTCGAAAACGTCTGGGATTACCATTTCGACCCGCAGACCAATGTGATCGACGTCCATATTTCAAGGCTTCGTGCCAAGATCGACAAGGGCTTCGACCCTCCGCTCCTCCACACCATACGGGGGGCTGGCTATATGATCCGGAATGGCCCTCGGTAAGCTTTTCCGCACCACGGTTTTCAAGATATCGCTCGCCTATTTGGCGATTTCTGCGATCGGCGCCGGGCTGGTTTTCAGCAGCGTCGGCCTTAGCATGAATCATCTCATCGGTGACCAGATCGCGCAGACGATCGAGACCGATCTTACCGGCCTCTCCGAGCAATACGCTCAGGGCGGAATACGGCGGCTCGTCAATGTCATCCAGAGGCGCACCCGCAGGCCTGGAGCGGGACTTTACCTTGTGACGACTCCAGCGGGCGAGCCGATCGCAGGCAATATCGCAAGCTTGCCCCCCGGCGTGCTTGCCTACAACGGCCTCGTTGAGACGCCTTACCATGCTGCGGGCGATCCAAGGACGGCCCGGCGCGCGCTCGCGCGGATCTTTGTTTTGGCCGGCGGATTTCATCTGCTCGTCGGCCAGGATCTCGAGGAAGGCGAGAAGCTGCGCCAGATCCTTGGCAGGGCTTTGCTCGTGTCGCTGATCTGGCTCGTTATGGTCGGGACCATTGGCGGGCTCTGGGTCTCTCAGCGCGTGCTCAACCGCGTCGATTCGATCAATGCCAATGCGCGGGCGATCGTGGCCGGGGATCTGTCCGGCAGGCTTCAGGTCGCCGGAACCGGCGACGAGCTCGACCGGCTCGTGCAAAACTTTAATGCGATGCTCGACCGGATTTACGGGCTTATGATAGGTCTTAAGGAAGTTTCCGACAACATTGCTCATGATTTGAAGACGCCGCTCACCCGGCTGCGCGCGGGCATCGAGCAAGCCTTGCGTACGGCCGCAACGCCCGAGGCGTATCGCGAGGCGCTCGTCAAAGCGCTCGAGGAATCGGACCGTCTCATTCAGATTTTCAACGCGCTTCTCAGCATCGCGCGTGCAGAAGCAGGCGCAGGAGGCGAGGGGATGAGCGACTTTGACGCGGGTGCTGTCGCGCGCGATGTCGGCGACCTTTACGAGCCCGTGGCGGACGAGGCGGGCATTGCACTGGCCGTTGACGCGGAGCCGGGGCTTTATGTCCACGGCAGCCGCGAGCTCGTTGGCCAAGCCATCGCCAACCTCGTCGACAATGCGCTGAAGTACGGCAGTGAGAATCTCGCGCGGCAAAGCCGGGATCAGGAAAGTCCGCCGCGCGTCGAGCTCTCGGCGCGGCGTAATGGCGCCAACGTTGAGCTTATCGTCGCCGACCACGGCCCGGGTATTCCGGAAGAAGACCGCACGCGTGTTCTTGACCGCTTTGTCCGCCTTGAGAATGCGCGCTCCCGGCCGGGATCAGGGCTTGGGCTTTCGGTCGCGGCGGCGGTGGCGCGCCTCCACGATGGAAGCTTGCGCATCGAGGACAACAGGCCGGGCCTGCGCGCGGTGGTCTCTCTCCGCGCCCTCCCGCCCGGGCAAAAACCCGCGATCTCCTTCCTGCCCAAGCAGCCGGAACGAGCAGCATGATCTCTACGAATGGCGGGACAAACGAGGCCCGTCCTCTTTGGCAGCGGCTGCGCACGGCGCCGCTCTTAGCAGCCCCTCAAGTTGCCGAGTCGCACCTGTCGGATTTTTTATCGGTATCGCCCGCCGGCGGAATAGTGAATCTTGCCCGGGAGCCGGGTGTGCGGGCTTTGCTCCTTGCTCTCGCCGATCATTCGCCTTTTCTTTGGCGGCTCGCGAAATCCGATCCCGCGAGGCTCACGCGCTGCTTCGAGCTGCCGCCAGAGGACTGCCTTCGGGCTTGTCTTACAGGCCTGCAGGCCTCCTGCGCCGGGGCATCGAGCGAAGCGGAAGCAATGCGCGCGTTGCGGATTGCAAAGCAAGAGACGGGGCTGCTCATTGCCCTCGCCGATCTTGGCGGCGCTTTTGATCCCATCGCGGCAACGCGATGTCTGTCGGAGGCGGCGGATGCTTTTATCTCCGCTGCTTTGCGCTTCCTTCTCGCCGAGGCGGCCAAAGGGGGATGGCTCTGTCCGCCGGACCCTGCGAACCCCGAAGAGGGGTGCGGTCTCATGATCCTTGGTCTCGGCAAGCTTGGCGGACAGGAGCTCAACTATTCGAGCGATGTCGATCTTGTCGTTTTCTTTGACCCTCAATGCGCTGCGCTCGCACCCTCCGTTGAGCCGAAGACGGCCTATGTGCGGCTAACGAAAAGCCTCGTGCGCCTGCTCCAGGAGCGTACGGGTGATGGCTATGCCTTGCGAGTCGATTTGAGGCTGCGCCCCGACCCCGGCTCGACGCCGGTCGCAATCGCGCTGCCCGCAGCCTACGCCTATTATGAGAGCCTCGGGCAAAATTGGGAGCGCGCGGCCTATATCAAGGCGCGCCCGGTCGCTGGCGATAAAGCTCTCGCGGACTCTTTTCTCGCCAATCTCACTCCCTTCGTCTGGCGCAAATATTTCGACTACGCGACGATTGCCGATATTGCGGCGATGAAGCGCCAGATTCATGCTGTGCACGGGCATTCGGATATCGCGATTGCAGGCCATGATATAAAGCTCGGGCGCGGCGGCATTCGCGAGATCGAATTCTTCGTGCAAACCCAGCAGCTCATCTTTGGCGGCAAGAGGCCGCGCCTGCGCGGCTCATCTACGCTTGAGACGCTCTCCGAGCTTGGCAGGCAAGGCTGGATCTCCGAGAGGGCAGTCTGCGACCTTCGTTCTGCCTATCTGTTTCTCCGCGAAATCGAGCACCGGTTGCAAATGATTGCCGACGAGCAGACGCAGCGGCTGCCAAAGGATCACAATGCTTTGGAGCGCTTGGCGAGATTTTGCGGCTTTGAGAGTGCAGTCCAGTTTCGCGGCGAGCTCACGCGCCACTTCGAGCGCGTCATGGGCCATTATCAATTGCTGTTTGAGAAGTCGTCCAGTCTCGATGCAGCGGCAGGCAACCTTGTTTTTACTGGCGGCGCTCAAGATCCCGAGACTCTTGAGACCTTGGCGGCGCTTGGATTTAAGAACCCTGCCTGCGCTGCCGATACGGTACGCGGCTGGCATTACGGCCGGCGCAGGGGCGTCCAGACGCCTCGAGAACGTGAGGTCCTGACAGAGCTCATCCCGCAGCTTTTGCAGTCGTTCTCGCGCTCGGGCGATCCCGAGGCGGCACTTGCCGGATTCGATTCGATTATCAATGCGATGCCTGCGGCCGCCGAGCTCTTTTCGCTCTTGAGATCCAACCCGGCGGTCTGTGACTTGTTTGGCGAAATCCTTGGCGGCGCGCCAAGGCTTGCGCGTGCGGTTATCTGCCGCCCGCACGTGCTCGACGCCGCGGTTGATGCAAATGTGCTAACCGCCCCGCTCGATAAGGAGGCCTTCGAAGAGCGGCTTGGCGCGGTTTTGCAATCAAAACGAGAGACCGAGGATTTCCTCGACGGTCTTCGCGATTTTGCGCAGGAGGAGCTCTTTCCAATTGGCCTGCGGCTCTGGTCCGGGATGATTGAGCCTCACGAGGCAGCCGAGGCTTACTCGCATCTCGCTCAGGCCATTATCGATGCCTGTTTCGCCCATATACAGCAAGCCTTTGCGCGCGAGCACGGCCACGTGCCTCAAGGCCGGGCCGCCATTCTGGCACTCGGCAAGCTTGGCTCGCGTGAGATGACCGCGACGTCAGATCTCGATCTGATGTTCATCTACGATTTCGATAGCGCGCATCCCGAATCGAGCGGCCCGCGGCCTTTGCACGCGATCGTCTATTACACCCGTTTGGCGCAGCGGCTCATTTCTGGCCTGACAGTGTCGACGCGGCGCGGGCGCCTTTATGATGTCGACATGCGCCTGCGCCCCTCCGGCCGCCAAGGCCCGCTTGCGACTCAATTTTCGAGCTTTCTCGAATATCAAACAAACGAGGCCGAGACTTGGGAGCACATGGCACTCACCCGCGCGCGATTCATTGGAGGGGACGCGCAACTCGGCGCCTGGGTGATGGATACCATCCGTGCGGTTCTCATGCGCCGCCGCAGCGAAAGTCTCGCCCGGGAGGTCTACGAAATGCGCCAACTTATCGCTGCGGCGAAGGGTGATGTCGATCCATGGGATCTCAAGCTTGCCGCAGGCGGGCTCATCGATCTCGAGTTCTTGGCTCAATATCTCATCCTCCGCCACGCCTGCGACAAGCCCGAGATTCTTCGCCCCTCGATAACGGAAGCAATAGAGATCGCCGGGCGGCTGTCGCTCCTTGACGAAAGCGATGCGAGCATCTTGAGCAAAGCTTATCAGCTCTTCACCGCCATATCGCAAATCCTGCGCCTGACCTTGGATGCCGGCAGCAATCCGCGCAAAGCAAGCGATGCAGTCAAGCGGCGGCTTGCGAAAGCAGCAGGTGAGCCGAGCCTCAGCGCCCTGGAAAGCTCTTTGAGCGAGACTCGCGCGAGCGTGCGCGGAGTTTTTGAGAAGATTTTATCATCGCGCTGAGGCGCGCAGCCTGTGCACTTGCGCCGGCCGCTGCAGCGAGTTTGCTGCCAAGAACCGCTGCCGCCCTGGGATCTTGCGCATGTCGGGCAAGTGGACAAGCACGATTGTTCCGGTGCCGAGTGAGGAGCGGACGCGGATCGATCCGCCGTGGAGTGCGATGAGGGAGCGGGCAATTGCGAGGCCAAGGCCCAATCCCTTCATGCCATCGTCAAGCGTGCCTTCGAACTGCTCGAATGGCCGTCCGAGTCTCTTTAAAACAGCGGGCGGAATGCCTGTACCGGCATCTTCGACATAAATATTGAGTGCGCCCTCAATTTTGCGGGCGCGGATGCTGATCTCGCTGCGCTCTGGGCTGAATTTCACCGCATTCCGGAGAAGGATTGTAAACACCTTCTCCATTGCTGGCCGGTCGGCAAACAGGCACGAGCCGGGTGACGCCTCCGAATGAATGGCGATTTCCTTCTCGGAGGCAATCGGCCGCACGGCTGCTATGGCGCCGTTCATGGCATCGCCTATCTCGAATTCCGTTTTCTCAAGCCTGACATTCTCGGACTCAAGGCGAGCCATGTCGAGCACGTCCGAGATCACAGCAAGCAATCGCTCGCCGCTTTGCTTAATATCTCTCAAGTAATCCGCATATTTGGGTGAACCAAGCGCGCCAAAGGTCTCTTCGAGTATCACCTCGGCAAACCCGATGATGTGGTTGAGCGGCGTGCGCAGTTCATGGCTCATGTTGGCCAAAAACTCGGATTTGGCCCGGTTTGCCGTCTCGGCTTCGGCCTTCTGCTCCAAATATTTCTCGGCAAGATCTGCGAGCTGCTGGGCTTGCAGCTCGAGAGTTTGGCGGGACTTGCGCAAATCGGCGACGGTCGCCATCAGCCTGCGCTCGGACTCAAGGAGCTGCTCCTCGTTGCGCTTGAGCGCGGTAATGTCGGTGCCGACGGATACATAGCCACCGTCCTTGGTCCGGCGCTCGTTGATCTGCAGCCAGCGGCCATCGCCAAGGCGCGCTTCATAGGTGCGCGCGCCGGCAAGAGGGCGCTCGCCCAGAGGGATGTGAGTCGTCACGACTGGCGGCGTCCCGTTCGCCATGACTTGAGCATAAGGAGTGCCGGCCGCCACAGCATCGCTTGAAAGATGATGGAACTTTTGGAATTTAGAGTTACACATGACAAGCCTATTCTCGGCATCCCAAAGCACAAAGGCTGCCGAGACCGTCTCAATGGCATCGCGCAGACGAAGATCGGCGGTCGCCGTACGCTCCGCGAGGAGCTTTTGCTCGGTGATGTCTACAGCGATGCCAACGAGGTGCAACGCGCCGCCGCGGCCACCGCGAACGAGCTCAGCGCGTGCTCTAAGCCAAATCCACTCGCCTTTGGCATTTTGCATCCTGAACGCATGGTCGATCGTGTCAGTTTGCGACGATGCCAGCAGTTCCGCCATTGCGGCTAGGTCTCCATCCTGAGGATTAACGAGAGCATTGACATCGCCGAACGAAAGAAACGGGCCTGCCGGAGCCATGCCGAGAATTTCATACATCGAGCCCGACCAATAGATGCGCCCGCGCGCGATATCCCAGTCCCAAAGTCCGCACCGGCCGCGGCTCAAAGCCGTATCGACGCGGCTTTGCATTCTTTCGCAGAGTTGATGCGATTCGCGGGCGCGCGAAGCTTGCCAAAAATAGGCCGCCGCCAAGGCAGTGAGCACAAGCAGCGTCGAGATCAAGAGAACGGCCGCCCGCAAGGTGCCCGCCTGCCAATCGGCCAGCACGGAGGCCATGGGATAGACAATGGCAAGCTGGCCGAATGGAGCTTCGAGGTTGCGAACCATGGCCAGAACGTCGGTGCCGTCCGCTAGGCTGACACGCAGCACGCCGGCCTTATCAGCGAATACGGTCAGAGGCTGAGAAGGCCCCATGTAGTCGTTGAGCGGCATCGCGCTCGAGAGCGGCGGGACTGCCGCAACGATATTGCCCGCCGCATCGGTAATCATGCCGATCTGGCCGCGCGCGCGGGCGCGGGAAGGCAGGGCCAAGGCAAGGGCGGCAGACGGATCCTGAGAGTCGCGGAGAGCTCCGCTGAGAGCGCCGGCTGCTGCAGCGGCTGTTAATTCAACATCGGCATAGGCGGCGGAGAGCGTTCGCGCATAAGCGTCCCGTGCGATGGCAATGGTCAGGGCTGCAAGGGCCGCAGAGAATAGCGCCACCATCGCGGGCACGGCGCGCCGCACCCAAATTTCCCAATCCGCTATTCGCGGCAGGGCGGATCCCGCCGCGCTGTGGGCTATGCCACCCGCCGCCTCCGCGCAAGCAGAGGCGTGCGCGAAACTTGCGCGCACCATGTCTGGCCCCCTCGAAACTGACCGGAGCAATGTGCCGCATCCCTCCGAATCGGGTCCATCTGAGGCTCACTTTTCCCATTTGTCCAGAGGTTAATTTAACATGAATGCAAATTTGATTGGCGCGATCGAGAAGATACTCAGGCAATGACCAGAGCGGCCGCAAAGCCATCGTGGCCTTTGGATCCAACCGTCTGGATGGCAGTTGCGCAAACGCGGGGCTCCCGGGCGGCCATTTTGATGAATCTGCGGATTCCTTGAATATCCGGATCATGGCTGCGGGTGTCGAGCACCCGGCCTTCGCGGATGACGTTATCGATGATGATGAGGCTGCCGGGCCGTGACAATCTCAGCGCAAATTGGAAGTATTCGGGGATGGAACGCTTGTCGGCATCGATGAACGAAAGATCGAACGGGCCGCCGCCTTCGGCCGCGATCTGCGGCAAAACATCGGCCCCGCGCCCAACCCGCAGGTCAACACGGCTTAGAAGGCCCGCGCGCGAAATATTGGCGCGGGCGACTTCGGCAAAGCGCGGTTCCGACTCGATCGTGACAAGCCGGCCATCTTCCGGCAGGGCGCGCGCAAGCCAAATCGCGCTGTAGCCGCCGAGCGTGCCGATTTCGAGGATCCTGCGCGCGCCCTGGAGGCGCGCAAGAATGTGCAAGAGCTTGCCCTGCGCAGGAGTGACGGCAATCCGCGGGAGACCCGCGGCATCGCTGGCTTCGAGCGCGGATTTAAGAGCCGGATCGGGCGGTGCCAGCATTCCATCGATGTACTCATCGGCGGCGGACCAAAGCGCCTGGCTTTCGCTCATCGATTTGTCCTTCTGGTCTAGCGGCTTCGATCCTTACCCAAGCGCCCTGTCGGCAATATCCCTTACATCGGGCGACAGCGGTGCGGCAGCCACAACTCGCCTTAAGGCTGCTTCTGCGAGCGCCCGGCGGCCCTTCTCAAGAGAGCGCCAGCTCTTGAACGCCGAGAGCAGGCGTGCGGCGACTTGGGGATTCTTGGCGTCAAGGTCGAGGACGATGCCCGCCAAAAAATCGTATCCGCTGCCATCCTTTGCATTGAATTGCGCCGGATTTGCCGCGGCGAACGTCCCGAAGAGGGCGCGAAGCCGGTTCGGATTGCTAAACGAGAACGCCTTGTGGCTCATCAATGCCTTGACTCGGCTAAGCGTCCCCTCCTCGGGGATCATGGCCTGCAAGGCAAACCATTTGTCGATGACAAGCGGCTCGGCCTCGTATGCGTGGTAGAAAGCCTCGAGCGCATCCTCGCGCTCGTCTCCAGGAATTTGAGCGAGCACCCCGAGCGCGGCAATCTTGTCAGTCATAGTCGCCGCGCCCTCGAACTGGCGGCTCGCAAGAACTCGTCCCTCTGAGGCGTTGCCCGCCGCGAAGAGATCAAGAGCAGCATTGCGCAAGGCCCTGCGCCCTGCGCCGACGGCATCCGGCGAATAAGGTCCTTGCGGCGCAAGCCTTTCATAAGCCGCAAGGAGCAGCTCTTTGAGATTTTGGCCCGTCTCCTCGCGCAGAGCCTTGAGCGCGAGATGAATGGCATCAGGCTCGACATCCTCGCCGATTTCCCGGGCAATGTCGGCTTCACTTGGCAGAGTGATGGTCTGCGCCGCAAGGGCAGGATCAGGCGTCCTTTCGATCACCGTTGCGAGCGCTGATATAAAAGGTTTGCTGCCGCCTGGGCTCTCGCCAGAACGGATGCAGGCAACCGAGCGCTGGAGCAGGCGCATGGCATAGGTCTGCGCCGCCTCCCAGCGGTTGAAACCATCACTATCCTGCGACATGAGCGTGATGAGATCAGTGTCGCTTAATTCGCATTTCAGCCGGACCGGAGCGGAGAACCCCCGCAAGAGTGAAGGAACCGGGCGCTCCGGTACGTCATGAAAGACGATGCGGCGCTTCGGCGCCGAAAGCTCGATGACGCCCCGCGCGAGCTCCTCGGCGCTCGCGCCGTCTTCATTTCCGGTGCGCAGATCGATATCGCCGCGGTCTGCAATGACAAGCCCAAGCGCGATCGGAATAACGAATGGCTCTTGGCTGCCTTGGCCCGGCGCCGGCTTGCAGGATTGCGAGAATTCGAGCGCAAGCGTCTTCGCTGTCTCGTCATATGAGGCCGAAACATCAACGAGCGGGGTGCCTGCTTGGGTATACCAGCGGAAGAACTGCGTTAGATCCCGGCCCGAGACTTCGGCGAAACATGATATAAAATCCTCGACGGTTGCGGCTGTTCCATCACAACGGCCGAAATAAAGATCCATCCCCTTGCGGAAGGCCTCATCCCCAATGAGCACCTTCAGCATGCGGATGATCTCGGCACCCTTTTCATAAACTGTCGCCGTATAGAAGTTGTTGATCTCGCGATAGGTCTCTGGCCTCACACTGTGCGCAAGCGGACCTGCGTCTTCGGCAAATTGCTGCGCCCGGAGAGCCCGCACATCGGCGATCCGGCGCACCGGCGCCGAGCGCATATCGGCGGAAAAGGCGTGGTCGCGGAAGACGGTCAGGCCCTCCTTGAGGGAGAGCTGGAACCAATCGCGGCAGGTGATCCGGTTCCCGGTCCAATTATGAAAATACTCATGCGCGATCACCGCTTCAATGTGTGCATAATCCGTGTCCGTCGCGGTCGCGGGCGAGGCAAGCACATATTTGTCGTTGAAGATGTTGAGGCCTTTGTTTTCCATCGCGCCCATGTTGAAGTCGGAGACCGCAACGATGTTAAAAACGTCAAGATCATATTCGCGCCCATAGACCTCCTCGTCCCAGGCCATGGCGCGCTTTAGGGCATCCATTGCATAAGAGGCGAGCGGCTCCTTGCCATGCTCGACGTGAATACCAAGCGTCACCGTGCGTCCGGACCGGGTCGTGAACTCGTCATAGACAGAGCCGAGGTCGCCTCCGACCAGCGCAAAGAGATAGCAGGGCTTGGGAAATGGATCGTGCCAGAGGGCGAAATGGCGTGCCGTGCCTTCGATCTTGCCTGAGGCGGCCTTATTTCCGTTCGAAAGCAAGAGCGGCGCTTCGGAGATGTCAGCCTCGAGCCTGACAGTATAGATGCTCAGAACATCGGGCCGGTCGAGAAAATAGGTGATCCGGCGGAAACCCTCTGCCTCGCATTGGGTGCAATAGGCCGAGCCGGAGCGGTAAAGCCCCATCAGCTGCGTGTTCGCAGAAGGGTTGATTTCTGTTTCGATTTCTAGCACGAAGGGCCGCTGCGGCGGCGTGTTCAGGACGAGCGCGTCCGGCGTCACAAACCCGTTCCAAGCCTGCCCATTTTGCGGATCGAGGATCGCGCCATCGAGCATGATTGTTTTGACCGCGAGCCCGTCGCCGTCGAGGGCAAGAGGAGCGCCCGGGCGCCCCTTAGGATTGGGACGGATCGACAGACGCGCCGAAACTCGTGTTGCTTCCTTGTGAAGCTTGACATCGAGATCGGCCTTATCGATCAGGTAGTCGGGAACCCTGTAATCCTTGAGATGAACGGGTTTTCCGGCGTCCGTACGCATAAGATCCTCTGGGCGGAAAAGCGCGCTGTGCGCTGAGTCTAGCCTAAATCCATTGTGGTCTTTAACGGCCAGATAGGGCAGGCGGCTCATCCAGGGCCCGCAAAGGTCCCTGCCGCCCGCTTAAGATGTAGCACCGGATCTTCCCCTTGAGGAGGGGACAAAAAAGCCAGCCTGTCCAGCGATCGTGAGGGCTGGCAACTGCAGGAAAAAGGGAATGACCAGATCTATGCCAAAAGTTCTGCTTGCCGCAATTGCTCTCGTTGCTTTGGCGCTGCCCTATGCGGCGCGCGCGCATGGGCCGACGCGGCAGAAGATAACCGAATCCATCGAGATCAACGCACCGCCAGAAAAAGTGTGGGCCGCGATTGCAGATTTTCACGACATGAGCTGGCTGCCCGGCGTTGCTAAAACAAATGGCGATGGCGGCAACGAGCCCGATGCCGCCAAACGCCAGCTCGTTCTTGATAGCGGTGCGACCATCGACGAAAGCCTCTACAAATACGATCCGGCGGAAAGAACGTATTCCTACCGTATCGAGCAGGTGGACGTGAAAGTTCTGCCGGTGACGAATTACTCCGCGACCATTGCTGTTCTCCCGGCGGATGGCGGAAAGAGCAAGGTCGAATGGCGTGGCGCGTTCTACCGCGGATATCCCAACAACAATCCGCCCCCGGAGCTTAATGACGAAGCAGCCATTGCGGCGGTGAGCAAAATCTACCGTGCTGGTCTTGAGTCTTTGAAGAAAAAGATCGAGGCAGGAAAATGAAGGCCGAGGCAGCAGCCGCGATGCGGGCGGCGCTCGGTGTTGCCGCTCTTTGCGCGGCGGCGCTTGGCTGCACTCGAGCAGAGGCGGCCGAAGCCTTCATCACCGATCAGAGCGGCGACGAGGTCAGCGTTTTAGATCTTACCTCCCAAAGTATCGTGGCGCGAATCCCGGTCTCCGGCAAGCCCGCAGGCATCGCCATGGCGCCTGACGGCAAGACGGCCTACGTCACGAGCACCGAAGGCCAATATGTCTCGGTGATCGACACCGCCTCGCGCAAGGTCATCTCGAAGATCGCGATGCCGGATACGCCGCTTGGCATTGCCGCCGATCCGGCAGGCCGCTTCATTTATGTTGCGGGCTTCTATAAGCCGCTGCTCTACAAGATCGACGTGAGCACAAGAGCCATTGTGGCGGCTGTCGAGGTCGGCGCCTCCCCATCGGGGGTTGCCGTAGCGCTGGACGGCGCCATGATCGTAAGTGCCGATCGCGACGACAATCAAATCTCGATCATCGATGCCAAGACGTTCACGCGCAAAAGCACGGTCAAAGCGGGCACGCATCCCTTTGGGGTAACGATCGATGCGCAGGGGGCGCGGGCCTACACGGCCAATGTCGAAAGCAACGACGTTTCGGTCATCGACCTTAAGTCCGCGCAGCTTTTCGCCACGGTCCCCACGGGCAAGCGGCCTTATGCCGTTGCGCTCGCGAAAGGCAAGGGATTCGTCACCGACCAATATGGCGGAACGGTCTCGGTGTTCGATCTTGAGACCCTCAAGCCGCTGAAGCGGATTTCCGTTGGCGAATATCCTGAAGGGATCGAGACAAGCGCCGATGGAAAGAGCGTTTACGTCGTCAACTGGTTTTCGAATGAGGTCTGGGCGATCAATGCCGACACGCTTGCCGTGACGGCGAAGATGCCCGCAGGCGACGGCCCGCGCGCCTTTGGGACGTTTTTGCGCGAGAGTTTGTAGGCCGGGCAGGGCTTGAGCGCCCGGTCACGATTAGGATGGGCGCCGCACCAGGTGGGCTCCCGCAGCTCAATCAGCCAAGCGGCTATCGCCAAACTCGTTTCAGGGCTATTCTTTCAACTCTGGGCCGAGGCCCGCAAACGAGAGCGAAGGTGTAACAATGAAACTTTTGATTGCCGCATTTGTGACCATCCTCGGCTTAGCTGCTTTTGTTTCCGATGCTGATGCGGTTGTCTGTGCGCGCGGAGTCTACCGTGCTGGCTGCGCCGGTCCTCGCGGTGCCGTGGTCCGCCACGGCCCGTACTACCGGTACCCGTACTACCGCCGCGGAGTCGCCGTGCGCCCGTACCGGCGGGGAGTAGTTGTCCGGCGCCGCTTTTGGTAAAGGCGCTGCATTAAGCGGCCAGCCCCGTTTCGGCGCCGGTCCTCACGAGGTTCATCTGAGGCTGCCGGGATGCTGGGATTGCGTCTGCCACGCCTTGTGAGCTTGCTGATGGGGGGCGCTTTTCTCATCCTCGCGGCGCTCCTGGGCGGCTTTTACCTCTTGCTGCCGCACGCCACTTTGCGGATCACGACAGGGCCAGCGGGAGGCCTTGCGCAGCGGTTCATTTCAGCCTTCATCGCGGTCACTACCGCGGAGCACCCGCGTATTCGCTTCGAAACCCTCATGGTCGCAGACCTGGAGGCGAGTTCCAAGGCGCTGGAAGAAGGCCGGGTAAATATTGCGCTTGTGCGCAGCGATGTCAGCCCGCCAGCAAATGGGCAAACGCTTGTCATCCTGCGCCGCGATGTCATCGCAATCATTCTGCCGCAAGGATCGTCAATTAAGTCCGTGGCCGGCCTCTCGGGCAAGACAGTCGCGATTCCCGCGGGGCCCACACAAAATGACAATTCGCGGGCCCTCGACACCCTTCTTAGCTACTACAACGTTACGCCATCAGCGGTGAAGCGCCTATTCCCGCCTGTTTCCGAAATCGGCAAAACCATTAGCCAACATCAAGCGGCGGCCGCATTGGCGGTCGGTCCAATTGGCCCAGGCGAGGCCGTGGACGCGGTGAGTTCTATCGCCGCGGCGGCGAAGCGGGCGCCGAAGATTTTGCAGATCGATGAGGGCGATGCAATTTCGAAGAGGTTTCCGGGATTTGAGGCGATCGATATTCCCGAGGGCGCCTTCCGGGGTCATCCAGCCGTCCCTGGCGATACCGCGAAGGGCCTTGCTGTCACTTACCGTTTCGTCATTCCCTTAAGGATGTTCAATGCCGTCGCCGGAGTTATGATTCGATCAATCTTGAAGACTAAATCAAAGCTAGCAGCGGCCTCACCTCTCGCAAGCCAAATCGAGGCTCCGGACACCGAGAACCAAGATCCGCTTTTGCCCGTCCATCCAGGCGTTGCCGCCTATCTCACCAGCGGCGAGCAGAGCTTTTTCGAAGAATTCCAGCAGTACTTCTACTTCATTGGCATCCCGGCAAGCATCTTAGCCTCGTTCATCGCGCTGATCTCGGGCTTTCTGCGCAGCAGGAGGCTTGAGGATGATCAAAAGCGGATTGTGCGGCTGCTCGTGATTGCCGATGAGGCCATGACGGCCGCGCCTTCAGAGCTCGACTCTATGGAACGCGAGTTCCGCGCGATCGTCACCTCTTGCGTGAATAAGCTGGCGGATGGCTCGAGTGCGGCGGGTCAAGCCCCGGTCTCTCTCGCCATCGACCATGCGCGCCGGGTCGCTCGAAGCCCGGAGAAGCTTTATTTTATCAAAGGGTCTGCCGCTTCCTTCTGACCACAAGGCGAGGTGCTAAAGGAGCCTTAGCCCTTTCCGGCATCTCCCGCCGTGCATTTTCGCACATAAAGGGCTGCGCCCAGATTGAGCACGCCGAGAGCAGCAATAAGCAGCGGCTCGGAAATCCCAATGGTTGCGCTTTGCAGCAGGGCCGTGCCAAGCACGGCTGCCGCCATGAAAGCGGAACTCAAGATATTCACGCCGCCAATGATTCTCGCGCGCCGGTCCTTTGGCGCCGCGGCCTGGATTGCCGTAAAGAGCGGCACGACAAAAAGGCCGCCGGCGCAGGAGAGTCCGGTGACATCGACGGCAAGGCGCAGTCCAGCCGCGGACCGGAAGAAATCCAGGAGAGAGAGCTGCATATTTGCGGCTGGCAGAAAATAAGCCGCCGAGCCAAGGTCGATCAAAAAAGCCGCCATCCCAAGAGCCGCGAAAGGCACAGGCTTCAAAAAGATCCGGCCGCGCGCAAGAACGGCTGCGGCGATCGAGCCAGCGCCGATTCCAAGCGCAAAGAGCGCGCTTACGGCGGTTTCGGCTTCGATGCCGCCTCCTGTCTTGTCTCGCACGACAATGGGCACGAGCGAAAGAGCGACGGCGCCGCTCATCCAGAACCAGGAAACACCAATGCTCATGCGCCAGAGCCCGGCATCCTGCGTAAGCTCGCGAAGGAGCGACCATGTCGAGGCAAGGACATTAGGATTTGCCCGAAGCCCAGGCGCAGCGCACGGCGTGGCTGGAATCAAGAGGCTGGCGCCGAAGCACGCAAACGCAATTGCCATCAACTGGAAAACTGTCCCCGCAGGCGTGCGGCCGGTAATCGAAAGCCCGCCGGCGATGAGGCCGAAGAAAATAGCGATGAAAGTTGCCGCCTCAACAAGCGCGTTGCCGGCCAAGAGCTCCTCTTTGGCGAGAAGATCGGGGAGAATGCCGTATTTGACCGGGCCAAACAGAGCCGAGATGACTCCCAGGCCAAACAAGGCCGCATAGAGGAGCGCGAGCGAGGAAAGAACGAGACCCAGGGCGGCAACGAGCTGGACAAGGATTTCGGCGAACTTGAGACGCCTCGCAAGCCAGGCCTTATCATGGGCGTCCGCCATCTCGCCGCCGGCTCCTGAGAGGACGAGCGAGGGAGTGACGAAGGCAGCGACTGCGAGCGTAATCAGCGGCCCTGCTTGACTTTCGCCAAGCCGGAACAGGATCAGCATCGCGATCATATTGCGCACGAAGTTGTCGTTAAAGACCGAAAAGAACTGACACCAGAACAAAGCCGCAAAGCGGCGCGCTGCCAGCAGCGAACCGAGCATGGGCAAGGGAGGCAGGGTGCCGGGACTGTCACTCATGGCTGCAGAGGCTCTGCATGTCCGACAATCCGCACGATCCCGCTAAAAGCCGCGCGCATCTTCCGGTCGAGCTCATCGACATGAGCGTGCACTTCGCCAACACTGAGAGAGGGGCTCACGCGGCAATGATAATTGACGACGAGCCCCTCGGGGGTTGCCCTTGCTCGCACGTTATGCACATTGCGAACAGGCCCTTCTGCAGCAAGTTGCGCAAGGGCAGCAACGATTTGCGCATGAATTTCCGCCGGGACGTCAGCGCCCGGGAGCTGGCGCGGCACGAGCGGCTCGATATGAGTCTCGACCTCGATTGCAGGCCCGAGCTCGCGGGCGATCTCCTCCTCGAGGCCGGAGATAATCTCATGGGCATTGCCGTGTGGCATGCTGCCGTCGATCTCTGCGTCGAAACTCACTGCGGTCCTGCCTTCGATTTCCTGCATCGTCACGTGGTGGATGGGCACATGCCGCTTTGCGGCGACAAGAAGAACGCGCTCAAGGATACTCTCATTGTCGAGCGCGACCGGCTTGGCTGCGACCTTTACGGCAACGTCCGGGTGCTTTGCGGAGATGGCCGAAGCGACACTGGCTTCGATGGCAGCGGCTTTCTCAAGCGGCAAGGTGCGGGAGACGGTGATTCCGATGTCTCCGACAACCTCCGGGCCTGCCGGGCGCAGCCGGAGCGTTCCAACTTCAATCACACCGGGCACGGATTGCGCGATGGCTCTCACCTGAGCAGAAAGACCCCGCGGCGCCGTGTCGATAAGTGTGTCGACGGTACGGCGGCCAATCTTGTAGCCCGCCATAGCGATAAAGACCGCAAGCCCAAGCGCGGCAATCGCATCCCCTTGCGGATAGCCGTAATGAGCAGCGCCTAGCCCGCAGAGGGCGAGGGACGTGCCGATGATATCGCTCGAAAAATGGAGAGCATCCGCCGCCAGCGCGTCACTCTTGGTGAGGGCGGCGATTCGCCTGAGCGAGAGCCATCTTGCGAAATCCGCCGCAATGGAAGCAGCCATAATGCCGAAGACGAACATATTGACTTCAATGCTGATCTCATTTTGCGCGAGACGCGTGACCGCTTCGATCAACACATAAAGAGCAAGCGCGAATAAGAAAGCCGTCTCAGCCAAGGCGCCAAGGGCCTCGACCTTGGCATGGCCGAACTGGTGCTCTTCATCGGCCGGTTTGTTTGCGATCCGCACCGCAAAAAAAGTCAAAACTGATGAAGCTACATCTGCGAGATTATGACCCGCTTCCGAGAGGACGGCGAGCGAGCCTGATGCAAGGCCTGCAGCGAGCTTTGCTGCCGTCATGAGCGCGCTGACGCCAACGGAAGCAAGCGCTGCCGCCTCCTTTAGGCGCGCTGCGCGTTTAATATCGGGCGGCGGCTCCGCTGCGTAGCTCGTGCTCATGAAAGGCTCATTTGCGGTCTTTAAGGCGTGCTCCGGGCGGGCAGCAATTTGTGCTATATAGCACATCGGGTATTTCTCCTATTGAGCCGGACGGAGCTTGGGAAAAGGGGGAGGCAGGCGATGGAATATTTGCATACCATGGTCCGGGTTTCGGATCTCGATCAATCGCTCGACTTTTACATTAACAAACTTGGCCTTATCGAGGTCGGCCGAATGAATAATGAAAAAGGGCGCTACACGCTCGTCTTCCTCGCCGCGCCGGGGGATGCCGGGCGCGCGAGGCAAAGCAAATCGCCGCTCATCGAGCTTACTTATAACTGGGACAAAGAGGCCTATACAGGCGGGCGCAATTTCGGCCATCTCGCCTTCGCGGTCGAAGATATTTATGCTGCGTGCGAGAAGCTCATGAAGAGCGGCGTCACCATCAACCGCCCGCCGCGCGATGGGCATATGGCCTTCATCCGCTCGCCCGATAATATCTCGATCGAGCTTTTGCAAAAAGGCGAGCCATTGCCCAAACGCGATCCATGGGCCTCCATGCCCAACACCGGCACGTGGTGAGCGCTTTGACCGCACCTCCGGCTTCGATCGAGCCGGGCGATCTTTCAAAGATCGCGCCTCCTCCACGCTCAGCCTATTTTCTCGATATCGACGGCACGCTGCTCGAAATCATGCCGCGTCCGGAGGATGTGACTGCAAATGAGGAGCTGCGGGCGCTGCTTATGCGTCTAAGCCGCGCGGCGGGCGGCGCTCTCGCTCTCGTCAGCGGACGGCGAATCGAGGACGTTGACCGTATTTTTGCGCCGCTCGTCTTTGCCGCTGTTGGCTTACACGGGGCGGAGCTTCGATTCGCGGACGGCACGCGTGTTGCGAGCTCGGGCGAGGCGCTGGCAACCGTCCGCGCCGCTATATCAGATTTCGTGAAGGCCCGCCAAGGCTTGAGGCTAGAGGACAAGGGCGCCTCGCTCGCGGTTCATTTCCGTCAGGCGCCGCAGTTCGAGCAGGAGGTGGTCGCGTTTTTGTTTGGGCTGGCGGCAAAGAACAAACTGGCTGTGCAGGAGGGAAAGATGGTGGCCGAGCTCAAGGAGTCGTATTTCGACAAAGGCAAGGGCATTGCGGCGCTCCTTGCAACACCTCCCTTCTTGAGCCGCACGCCTGTTTTCATCGGCGACGATTTGACCGACGAGAGCGGGTTTCGCTTCGTCAATGACATTGGCGGGATTTCGGTGCGCGTAAGCGATCAGAGCTTGGCGAGCGCAGCGCAGTTCCGCTTGGAGGGCCCTGCGGGCGTGCGGGCGGAGCTAAAGCAACTACTGCAGAGCAGTGATTGGCTTCACGGCGGCGCCCATCGAAGCTAAGTATCCCTGTCCTGCGCATCAGGGGGGCAGCTCCATTTTCCGCTGGTTCAATAGCCGCGAAGGCGTAATTGCGGTGAGCCTCGGCTTGACCGTGTGCGGCATCGTGTTCATCCTTTTGACCGGCCGCTATGAGCTGAGCTTTTTTGTCGCCGCCGCCCTCCTGCCGTGGGTCGAGTATTGGTCCAGGCGCAATCGGCGGTAGGGCAGGCAAGCGCGTTTTTCTCCGGGTGGTCCTCTCCTCCTTCGCCGAGGGAATGCCGAACGGCGCTTGGCGGCAGGAGATCTGTCACCACAAGGGCAGGGTGAACGAGGCCGCGAGCCTCACGAGATCGGCCTGCCGCCCGCAACCGGTTTTCTCGAAGACTCTAAGCAAGTGAGTCTTCACAGTGCTGGAGGCGACGCCAAGAAAGGTTGCGATCACCGCCTGCGTCCTGCCTTCGCAAATCAGCTCGAAGACACGGGTCTCGGCCGGGGTCAGATCATAGAGGAGCACGAGCGCGTCTGCCGGCAGGCGCGGCGGCGATGCCGCGGGTGCGACGAAGATCGCGGCCGCAGCGCTCTGCATGAGCCCGGGGCGAATTTCTCCGCGAGCCAATGGGAGCACATGGAGCACGCAGGGCGCGCCGTCCTCGCGCCGCGCGGGAATGGCGATCCCTTTTTGACCCAGCTTCGTCTCGTCCCGCACCGCCTGGAGAAGAGCGGCCTCGAGCGCGCCGCTCGTGACCTGATGCCGCAACCCGAGCTTTCCCTGGCGCGACAGGATGGGATCCTTGGCGCTTAGCATTTTCACGGCGGCAGCATTGGCGTGAACGATAGCGAGGTCCTCGCCTACAAGAACCACGCCCGCGGCAAAACTTTCGATGGCCGAGGAAAACGTCGAGGCCTCGACGGCCTTCAGATTGAACAGATCGCTGATAGTTACCGCCCGGCGGATATGCGGCGCGAGGAGCCGCAGCCCTGCCAGCTCCCGCTCTCCGACCAAGCCCGCCGACTTGTGGCGGCCAAAGGCCAGGGTTCCCATTATGGCAGGACCTCGTGCCACGCCGATGGCAACATTATCGATGATACCCCTAGGCTTCAGCCACTCGGTATAATATCGAGCGTTCATATTGGTTGCGCTATCGACTGCCTGCGAGTGGATGATCGGCTCGCCGAGGGGATATTGATTTGCCCTCGCCGGGCCACCCCAAAATTCGATTAACGCCGCAGAATCATAACTTGCTATCCGGTCAACTGCCGTCGCTTCGATACCGGCGGTGAACTGTAGTCTGGTACTACCGCTGGGCAACGCGCAGACATAGAAGCCGCCACCTTTGAAATCGAATTCGATGCGGATGGCGTCTATCGTCGCGCTCCATTTCTCGGGCGTGATGACGCAATCGTAGATTGCGCCGATCAGCTCCGAGAGTCGTTCTGGCGAAATTTCTGAGCGCATATCCATTCCCCGCAATGCGCCCGGTGCCGCAAGCCCGAGATTGGCAGCTTCAGCTCTGACATGGTTTCAGGCAAGGCGCGCCTTCCTCCACCAAACGGTGGATGCAAAAAGGGCGGAAGTCAATAATTTGCCGCTAGCGGAGGAGTGCCCATGAGAGCCGCACGTGAGATCAATGCCGGACGGCAGCACTCAAAATGAATCACCCATTAGTCACGGAGGAATGTCATGGCAAAATATCTGTTTCAGGCAACCTATACCGCCGAGGGGATCAAGGGATTAGAAAAGGACAAAGCCTCTGGGCGCAAGGCAGCGCTCAGCAAAGCCATCGAAGGATTGGGTGGCAAGCTCGAAGCCTTCTACCTGTGTTTCGGCGAGCATGATTGGGTTCTGCTGGCGGACCTTCCCGATAATTCGAGCGCCACGGCTTTTTCGCTTGCGGTCTCCGGGTCTGGACTCTTGCGGACGACAACCATCCCTCTCATGAGTGCCGAAGAAACGGACAGGGCGTTCCAGAAGAAAGCGGCCTTTCAGGCGCCGGGTCAGTTCAGCGCGGGTTGAATTGGAAGCGGCGGATGCGGCGGCGGCGAGTTTGCCGCCGCTGGAGCCGGCAAGCGGCCATTTTTAAAGCAGCCCGCCTGCCGAAGGTGCGTTGTGCCTAGGGTATCATGGCCCGCTACTCTGGTGATCATTTTCAATGGTGCCCAAAATATGCGCCAGCAGCTCCTCTCCGCCTGTCAATCGATTCGTTTCCGCGACAGCGTGAGACTTCGAGATGGTTATCCTCGAAGATATCAATCTTGATGCTCTCTCTAAATCACTTGCCCTTTAGCAAGTCAGGCCGCCTCTCGCGCGTGAGCCTTTTCGCCCCGGCCTCGCGCCAGGCTTTGATCTTCGCGTGATCGCCCGAGAGCAGCACGTCTGGAATTGCGCGCCCTTCCCATACGCGCGGGCGCGTATAGTGCGGATATTCAAGAAGCCCTGCCTCGAAGCTCTCCTCGGCGCCTGATTCTTCTTTGCCCATCACGCCGGGCAAAAGCCGCACGCAGGCATCGCACAAAGCCATCGCAGCGATCTCGCCACCCGAGAGCACATAATCGCCAATCGAAATCTCTTCGAGACGGCGCGCTTCGATCACCCGCTCGTCGACGCCCTCGAAGCGGCCGCAAACGATCAGCGCGCCTTCGCCCGCGGCAAGCTCGCGCGCGCGGCCTTGCGTGAACGGCAGGCCTCGGGGGCTCATCAGCAAGCGCGGCCGGGGATCGCCCGGCTCAAGAGCTGCATCGATTGCGGCGGCAAGCACATCGGCGCGGATCACCATGCCGGGGCCGCCGCCCGCGGGCTTATCGTCGACGGCTCTGTGGCGGCCAATCCCATGGGCGCGGATGTCACGCGCCTCCAAGCTCCAGATCCCGCGCGCCAAGGCATCGCCCGAAAGGGAAAAGCCTAGCGGCCCCGGAAACATCTCCGGATAAAGCGTGAGAATCGCCGCCCGCCACATCGCCGCTAGCGCCCGGATGGGCTAGCTTCGATCACCGCAGGCGGCACGGTCAAGATCCAGCGCGCTTTCAGGTCGATCTCTGGAAAGATCTCTTTTTTGAAAGGCAAAAGGAGGCTCTCGCCTCCGCCCGCGGGCGCAATTTCCAAAATGTCGCCTGCGCCGAAATTCAAAACGCCTGCGACGCGGCCGAGCTCTTCCCCCGCGTTTGTGACCGCGGCGAGGCCGATGAGGTCGGCCAAATAGAACTCTTCCTTGCTGGTTTCGGGCAGCGCGGCGCGGGGAAGATAGATGCCTGCATTGGTGAGCGCCTTGGCGCTCTCCCGGCTGCTGACTCCGGCGATGCGCGCAATGAAGAGGTTCTCCTTGACCGGACGCAGGCCGAGTAGCTCGAACTCGCGGCCCCCCGTCTTATCGAGGAGCGGCTTATAGGTGGCAATGGCGCCCGGAGCGCTCGTAAAGGAATAAAGCCGCACCTCGCCGTAGGCGCCATGCGGGGCGCCGAAGCGGCCAATTAGGAGATAGCCTTTCTCCATGGCGGCTCAGCCGCCGGGCTAAGCAGCCGGGGCTGCTGTTTTCTCCGCTGCGGCGGCGCGTTCCTGCGCCTTCTTTTTCGGCAGCGCCTTTTTCGGATTGTTGCGCGGCGCGCGCTCCAGGAGCCCGACCGAATCGAGCAGCCTGGCCACGCGATCTGTGGGCTGTGCGCCCTTCGCAATCCAGGCTTTTGCCTTTTCGCTATCGAGCACGACGCGGCCCTCCGCGTCCTTTGGCTTGAGAGGATCGAAGGTGCCAAGGCGTTCGACGAAGCGCCCGTCGCGCGGCATGCGGGAGTCGGCGATGACCACCCGGTAGAATGGCCGTTTCTTAGCACCGCCGCGCGCGAGCCGGATTTTTAAGCTCATGAGTTCTCCTTCAAAGGTTAGGGAATTAGCTTTCGACGGGATCGAGGCGTTTTTCTATGCAAGTGACCCGCCCGTCAAGCCTATCGAGCTTTACGTTGATGGCAAGTTGAACTGAATGGTCGGCGGCTGAGCGCTCGACGTGACCAAGGGGCAACGTGACGTCTTCGGGCCTGTGCTCCATCCGGTCGAGCTGGCCGCGGATGTGGCGCAGGTGTTCAAGCGCCACGTTATCTATCTCGGCCATTATTTCTTCTTCCCGAAGGGATTGAGGCCGCTCAAGAAGCCGCCCCCGCCGAGTCCAGGCAACTTCGTGCCGCCAAGGCCGGGCAGCCCTGGCGGCCCCGGCATGCTTTCCTCTGGCTTAGGACTAGGCTTTGACACCGTCAATGGCCCGGGCGCGGCGCCAATGTGCTTTTGGCCGAGCTGCTTTTGCAAAGCGGCGATTTGCTCCGGCGTCGGCTGAGGAATTCCGCTTCCCGGCAGGCCAAGCATCGAGGCCATTTTGCCGAGCGCGCCGCGCTTTCCGCCGCCCATGGCCTTCATCATGTCGGCCATTTGCCGGAATTGCTTGAGAACTTTGTTTACCTCTTCGACCTTGACGCCCGAGCCCGCGGCGATCCGCCTCTTGCGCGAGGCTTTGAGGATATCGGGGTTGCGCCGCTCCTCGGGAGTCATCGAGGAGATGATCGCCCGCTGGCGTTTGATGATCTTATCGTCGATCTTGGCGCTCGCGAGCTGCTCTTTCATTTTGGCAACGCCCGGAAGCATGCCCATGATGCCGCCAAGGCCCCCGATCTTTTCGACTTGCGCGAGCTGCTCCGACAAGTCTTCGAGGTCGAACTTGCCCTTAAGCATCTTGCCCGCGAGCTGGCGCGCTTTCTCTGTGTCAAGCGTCTCGGCGGCTTTCTCGACGAGGGAGACGATATCGCCCATGCCGAGGATGCGGTTGGCGATGCGGGACGGGTGAAAGTCCTCGAGGGCATCCATCTTCTCGCCGGTGCCGATGAGCTTAATCGGCTTGCCGGTGACCGCGCGCATGGAAAGCGCCGCGCCGCCGCGGCCGTCGCCATCGACTCGCGTCAGCACGATGCCGGTGAGGCCCACACGGTCATCGAAGCTTTTTGCAAGTTGGACCGCATCCTGGCCCGTAAGACAGTCGGCGACGAGGAGGATCTCATGCGGCTTGGCGGCCGCCTTGATGTCCGCCATCTCCTGCATCAGCGCTTCGTCGATATGAGTGCGGCCGGCCGTATCGAGCATGACGACGTCATAGCCTTGCAGACGCGCCGCCTGCTCCGCACGCTTGGCGATCTGGACCGGAGTCTGACCGGGAACAATGGACAGGGTGTCGACTTCAACCTGCCGCCCGAGCACCGCAAGCTGCTCTTGCGCGGCGGGACGCTTAACGTCGAGCGAGGCCATCAGAACCTTGCGCCGCAGACGCTCGGCAAGGCGTTTGGCGATTTTCGCCGTCGTTGTTGTCTTTCCCGCGCCTTGCAAACCAACCATCATGATGGCGACTGGCGGCGGCGCATCGATGTCAATTGGCTGCGCATCGGAGCCGAGCGTCTCGATCAAGACGTCATTGACGATCTTGACGACCATTTGGCCGGGAGTGACCGACTTGATGACGTTCGCGCCGACCGCCCGTCCCCGCACCTTGTCGACGAACGAGCGAACGACGTCGAGCGCGACGTCGGCCTCAAGAAGGGCGCGCCGCACTTCGCGCAGGGCAAGATTGACATCCTCGTCCGTGAGCGCCCCGCGCCGCGTGAGTTTGTCAAAAATGCCTGAGAGCTTTTCCGAAAGCCCTTCGAACATGTGTTCGTCCTCGGGATAGGGCCGCGCCTGGGACGTGGCCGCCGCCTCGGCTGAAAGAGGTCTCTAGGGCTTGTTAAAACCCGCCCCGCCCTTTGGGCAAGGCCTAAGAGCACATTTATGCAAGAAGGCTGACCCTCAAACGCAATCTAGGCCTTCGTGAGAGCGAGGCTGGGCTGGCGCGCCAAGCGGGAGCTATTGCAGGATATGGTCCTGGCGGCGCCGCAATTTAAGCCGCAATTTGAGAGGATAGAGTGTAATAGTCTGGATTTGAGATTGCGGGCACTGCTGCGGAAATCGCAACTCACCATTGATCTGTGGCTGCGAGTTGGGCGAGCGGCTTGCCCTGCCAAGGTTGCGTAGCACCAGTGGCGCGAGCTTCGCTCGAGTCATTGACACGGCCAAGCCGGGTTCGCCGATGATGGCAGCCGCGAGATGACTGGCGGCCCCGGCAATGGCCGGCGGATCAAGCCCAGACTCTTGCAGATAGAGCCAGCTAAGCCAAGGCTGGCTCAGTTCCGGCGGGCGAAAAGCCAGGCCGGCGCGTGAGCTGCCGCGGCTAGTAGGCCCGCGGCGTCGCGGCGTGGATTCCGGGAGCGACAATGGCTGCGCTATCCTCGCCGTCAGCAATCAGATCCTCATAGAACTCGGCCGAGCATGAATCCCCATGGGCACGGAAGATCGCCGCTGCTGCCCTGATCTGCCCAGCAGCGAGCCGCGCTTTGTCTTCATCGCCGCTTCGCATGGCGATCAGCAGCGCAGAACGGGCGCGGCTTGCGGCGGCTTGCGCACGCTTGAGCGGCATAGCCTCTCGCCCGTATTCATCCAAGGCAAGGCCGAAAGCTGCCGCCGCTTCCTCGAGGCGCGCGATGCCTTCCTCCCGTTCGCCGAGGGCATGGAGCGCTTTGCCAAGGCAAAACTGATTTGCCGCCCATAGCTCTGGTGCCTGTTCACGCGGCGTGCCGGCCAAGGCCTCGCGGCACGCGCAGACGGCCTCTTGCAATGCTGCCAAACCGCCGTCCCGCTCCGCGAGCTTCAGGAGGGCATTGCCAAGGCTCGTTTGAATCGCCGACCAAAGCTGAGGCGCCTCAGAGCGGACAGTCTCAAGCAGCGCCTCGCGATAGCCATGGACCGCCTCTTCGAGACGTGCCGCCCCGGCTTCGCGCTGGCTGAGCGCTTCGAGAGCCGCGCCCAGGTTCAGCTTGGTTCTTGCCCAGTCGAGAGGAGCGCCTTCCCTGGTGTATTCTTCGAGGGCCTCCTTAAAGGCCGCCACCGCTTGAAGGAGCCGGCCGGTGCCGCGCTCTCTCCCGCCGAGGCGGAAGAGGACGGTGCCAAGGCCCATTTTGGCCATGGCCCAAAGATCGGGCATTCCGGGCCTCTTGAATTCCTCCAAAGCCCTGCCATAAGCGGCCGCGGCTTCCTGCAGCGCGTCTGCATCCTCGCGCTCGCCGAGCGTCTGCAACACAATGCCGAGGTGCATTTGGGTCAGCGCCCACGCGAGGGGGAATGCTGCTCTTGGCCTCATTTCTGAGAGTTGCCGGTAACGGCGGGCAGCCTCCTCCAAATGCGCTCGTGATCCGGCCTCCGTCCCCTGGCGGTAAAGGCAGTCGGCCTCGGCTGTAAGATAGCCCCAGTGCTCACCGTCATGTCCCGGGGGAAGCGCGGCAGCTGCGGCTCCAAAATGGCCTGCCGCGTCGATATAATGGGCCCTGGCAAGGGCAGCCTCGGCTTGCAGAGCAAAACATCGCGCCGCCTCGGCAGAAGGCGTTGGTGCCGGGGCCTCGGACGCCTTCGCGGTGTCCGGAGGCCTCAATGCCTTTGGGGCCGCGCCATCCCCGCCCAGGACCTCCCCTCGAAGGCCATCGGCCTCTTGGTGCTCCTTGCCTGCACTCCGCGCAGGGGCGCTCTCCGGGCGACGGAGGCCTTGCTTGATGATTGCGGAAATACCATCTCTCGCAGCCACTGACCGCCCCTTGGTTAAATCAATGCCACGAGATTAACCGCGGATCCTTGTGCCAGGCGTTCGCAGGCTGACTTCACGTGCCTCATGCGACCGGTTTCAGCAGCTCCCCTTCTCTGGCGGCCTTCCGCCTCGCCTCCAAAATTGCGGCATTGAGCTCGCCGCCAAAGATGAAAATCGTTGCAATCCAATAAAGAAACACAAGTGCAATCATGGCCGAGGCAAGTCCTGCATAGGTGGTTACATAGGCGCGCGCGAATTCCGCCAGATAGGAGCCAAACGCTATGCCGGCCGCGATCCAAAGAACAAAAGTCAACAAAATGCCTGGCGCTAAATCGCGGACAGGGTGCCGCTCTGCTGGCAGAAATTTATGCGCAAGCACGAGCGCGGCCAGCACGACGAGACTCACGATCGTAAGCCGAAGGACGGTAACCAGCGCGCTCAGCGGCTCAAGGCCCGGCGCAAAGTGCAGCACCGCCGCCCAGATCAAGGGCGCAAGGACGAGGAGGATGGTGACGGCGAGGAGCGTGAACGCGCCGACAAAGATGTAAGCGGTGGATTCGAGCCGTAAGAGCCACCAGGGCCGCGATTCCTTTGCATGATAGGCGCGATTGAGTCCGATCCTGATGGCTTCGATTGCGCTCGCCGAAAAATAGATCGCTAAGACAATTCCCAAGGTCAGTGCGCCCCCGCGTGCCTGGGTCAGGACATTATGAATCTCGCGCGCGATCGGCTCGGCGACCTGCCTCGGCCAGGTCTGAAGGAGGAAATTGGCGGCCTCATCGGCAAGCCCTTGCGAGCCCAAAAATCCGGCAAGCGCGGTGAGGAAAATCAGAAATGGAAACATGGACATGAGAGTCGATAGAGCAACATGGCTCGCAATGGCCCAACCATCGTCTTCTAGGAAACGCAGCATCGCGCCGTAGAGGATCCGCAAGGCGAAACGCATCGGCGAGGATCTCTATCGTCAGCCGTAATGCCCATTGCCTCTAGCCGCGGGCGGGGGCGGCGGCAGATCCGGCGAGGGAGCGAAATGGCTGGGGTTGCGGTCCGCCTTTTTTGCAAGATAATGCAGCAAGCCCCGGGTGGCGAGGTGCGCTGTCCTGATGCGAGGCCGCGCAGAGGCGCGGCAGCGCCGGCAAAAATCACAAATTTTTGCAGAAGACCAAAGCAATCCAAAGCGTTTACCGCCATGTTCGGGGGGGCGGTCCTTTAGAGAAGGAGCGGGCGATGGACCTCATGGAGCTTATCCTTACGGTTTGCAGCCTCACGCAGCCTCAGTCTTGCGAGGAGCGCCACCTTTCTTTCGTGAGGGAGGGCACGCTCACCCAGTGCGTGATGCAGGCGCCGCCGGCCATTGCCGAATGGGCTTATAACCACCCCTCGCGCAGAGTGGTGAAATGGCGCTGCGGCTATCCGGGCACTGACGAAAGCCACATCTAGGATTAGAACCGCGCGAGCGCCTGCCAAGGGTTGCCCGCGGGCGCGGGGAGCCTTATAATTTCCATCCATTGCGCCGGCGCCGGAGAAGGAGATGCCGACTGTGCCAAAGCCTCGGCGCGGTGCCCAAGCGGTGCCGCCAGACGCCCTGGCGGGGTGCCCGTTTCATGACGTCCGGATGAAGTTATGGACCGCAGGCCTCAGGCCGACACGGCAGAGGATGGCACTTGGCTGGCTGCTCTTCGCCAAGGGTGATCGCCACGTCACGGCCGAAATCCTTCACGAGGAAGCGCAGGCTTCCCGAGTCTCGATTTCCCTGGCGACCATCTACAATAGCCTTCATCAGTTTACCCAGGCGGGCCTGTTGCGAGAGATCGCTATCGACGGGTCAAGGACGTATTTCGATACGAATGTGTCGGACCATCATCATTTCCTGGTCGAGGGGACCAATGCATTGATCGATCTGCCCCGCATCGCCATCGACCCCAAAGAGTTGCCTGAACCTCCGGCGGGCAAGCGCATCGCCAGGGTCGAAGTCGTGATCCGGCTGCGGGACGCGGAAAGTTAGGCCGAGCTAACCCCGTCCCGCGTTGATGCGCAGATCTATCCCTTAGGGCGTGAACGCGGCCGCCAGCTCCCGAGGCCTCAGTCGTGGGCCGCCAGAGGATGGTGCACGGCGTCTTCTTTTGCGATGACTTCGGCTATTTTCGGTTCGCCATCAACGGCGCGAGCGATGGCAAGCTTGGTTGCCTCGTAATCCCAGTCCTGGATTTTCGCATCATCTTTGGCGTCCCAATGGATAAAAACGCCTGCGCAAAGGAATAGATTTCCGCCTCGTCCTGGGGAATGATCCCTTCCTTGGCCGAATCAACCACAGCCTTTGCCACCCCGCGCTCTGCTGGGCGGGGCATTTGGGTCGCTTGTTTCTCGTTCTTGATCTCGATTTTGTTGAACATCACGGTGGCTGGCTTCGCCATCAAGTTAGGTGCGACCAGCGCGAGGAGCGCGTTATCGCCCCGCTTTTGATTGGTGAGCGTGAGGCAAAAAGCAGTTTCGGCCGGGCTCCCTCTTGGCCCTATGATAAGACCAATATGCGCCGACAAGGGCTTCCCCGACGAGGACCCGGTTAACTTTTGCCTTCTTGCTCCTCCATCATGGTTACCGGCCGCAGACAGGCTTTCCCCGGCCGCGTGCTCCAGCGGACCCGCGGCCGCATCGCTGGGCCAGCTTGTCCATGCGATAGGTAGGAAATGGCATTCGCCAGGCCTTCGGCCACGGATCCGTGCGCTGAATACGCCGATAGAATAGAAAAGAAACCTGAGCGGCCGGCGAGGCGTCCTGAACGGTGTCAGCCGAATGAGCGGCGCCGGGGCGGTTGTACCTTGGACGGGAAGCCCGCCCGTCTAAGCATCCCCGGCATAGCCACCAAGCGCAATATATTTTGCCTTCAACCTTTGCACGGCTTCCTTCACGAGCGGGTCAAGCCCCTCGCCGCCGTGCTCGAAATGCTCGATGATCTTTTTTTTCATGCTCGGCGGCCAGAATTTCGCCAGATGATTGGCGATCCCCGACACTGCTTGCTCATGCTTTTGCGGGGCGAAAAATTTGCCGATTTGATTGGCCATGTAGATGAGTTTCTTCGGTGAGCCGTCATGCGACATGGTTTTGCGCTCGATCGATGATCCGTTCGGGATGGGTGAAGATTTCGAAGTCGAGGCCGCGGGCAATCGCGATCAGCGTGATACCGCAGCTCTCCGCCAGCCTAATTCCGGCGGCTGTCGGGCAAGAGACGGCTGCAACGACCGGCGCCCCGAGTCTCGCAGCCTTCTGAATGAGCTCGATTGAGACGCGGCTCGTGAGAACGATGATACCGTGCGCCGCGGCAATTCCGCCGCGGAGCAGGACGCCGATGAGCTTGTCGAGCGCGTTGTGGCGGCCAACGTCCTCACGTAAAGCCACAAGGCCGCGCGGCGGTGTCCAAAACCCCGCCGCGTGCACCGCATGGGTGAGGCAATTGAGCCGTTGCTGCGAAGGGAGAGAGGCCATCGCTTGGATGACGGCTTCGGCACTGAAGCGGCTCGCGTTGGAAACAAAGGGCGCGGGTCTTGTAGCATCTTCGAGACTCTCAATCCCGCAAAGGCCGCAGCCGGTTGGGCCTGCCATAGACCGGCGCCGCGCGGCATAGGCTTTCGCGCGCGGCTCTGCGAGCCAGGCCCTCACCTCGACGCCAAGGGGGGAGGGGATGATCTCGAGGCTCGAGATCTCCTCAGGCCTTTCGATCAGCCCTTCGGTGACGGCAAAGCCGAGGCCGAAGTCTTCGAGATCGGCAGGCGTCGCCATCATGACGGCATGTGTACTGCCGTTGAAAGTTAGCGCAACTGCCGTCTCTTCGGGTACCGCTCGCGCCGAGGCTGACGCCTCTCCGCTTTGCCAAGCAAAGCAGGAAACCTTGACCGCTGGGGGCGGCGGACTGGCGCCGCCCGCAAAATCTTCGTTCATTCCGCGGCTTCGACCGTCTCGATGATGCGGCGGCTTTGCTCGGTTTGTTCGCGATAGCGCTCCTGCCAATCCGTTGGCCCGTTCGAGCGCGAGACTTGCACGGCGGTGACCTTGTATTCGGGGCAATTGGTCGCCCAGTCCGAGAAGTCGGTCGTCACGACGTTGGCCTGCGTGGCGGGGTGATGGAAGGTCGTATAGACGACTCCCGGCGCAACACGGCCGGTGATGAGTGCGCGCAGAGTCGTCTCTCCCGCCCGGCTTGCAAGCTTCACCCAATCGCCGTCTCTAATCCCGCGCTGCTCGGCGTCATGCGGATGGATCTCGAGGCGGTCTTCCTCATGCCAAACGACATTTGCCGTGCGCCGGGTCTGCGCGCCGACATTGTAGTGAGTGAGAATACGGCCGGTGGTGAGAAGCAGCGGATAACGCGGTCCGCTTTTTTCGTCGGTCGGCACATATTCGGTGACGACGAATTTGCCCTTGCCGCGCGCGAAGCTGCCAATGTGCATGATGGGCGTGCCTTCCGGCGCCTTCTCGTTGCAGGGCCATTGCACGGAGCCAACCTCGTCGAGCTTGGCGAAGGAGATGCCAGCGAAGCTTGGCGTCGTCGCGGCAATCTCGTCCAAGACCTCGCCCGCGTGTCTGTAGTTCATCGGCACGCCCAAGGCTTGTGCGAACTTCATCGTGATTTCCCAATCGGCATAGCCGTTTCTTGGGCTTGTCATCTTGCGCACGCGCTGGACGCGGCGCTCGGCGTTCGTGAACGTGCCATCCTTTTCGAGGAACGACGAGCCCGGGAAGAAGATGTGGGCATAGTTCGCCGTCTCGTTGAGGAAGAGATCCTGGACGATCACGCATTCCATGGCTGCAAGGCCCGCAGACACGTGATGCGTATCGGGATCGGACTGAAGGATGTCTTCGCCCTCGATGTAGAGGGCTTTGAACGTGCCCTCGACCGCGGCATCGAGCATGTTGGGAATGCGCAGGCCAGGCTCCTTATCGAGCTTGACGCCCCAAAGCTTCTCGAACATTTCCCGCGCGGTATCGTTTGAAACGTGCCGGTAGTCCGTGAGCTCGTGCGGGAACGAGCCCATATCGCAGGCGCCTTGCACATTGTTCTGGCCGCGCAGCGGATTGACGCCGACACCTTTGCGCCCAAGATTCCCGGTCGCCATGGCGAGATTGGCGATCGCAAGCACCGTTGTCGAACCCTGGCTGTGCTCGGTGACGCCGAGTCCGTAATAGATCGCGGCATTGCCGCCGGTGGCATAAAGCCGCGCGGCCTTGCGGAGGAGATCTGCCGGGACGCCCGACACTTTCTCGATAGCCTCAGGGCTGTGCCGTTCTTGGGCGACGAACTCTGCCCACTCTTGGAACTCATCGAAGTCGCAGCGCTCGCGCACGAAGGCCTCGTTGACGAGCCCCTCTCTCACAATGACATGGGCGAGGCTCGTCAATACCGCGACATTGGTGCCGGGCTTGAGGGGGAGGTGACAATCGGCCTCGATATGCGGGGTGCGCACGAGGTCGATGCGGCGCGGATCGATCACGATCAATTTGGCTCCTTGGCGGAGCCTCCGCTTCATGCGCGAGCCGAACACCGGATGGCCATCGGTCGGATTGGCGCCGATGATCATGATGACGTCCGAGTCGTCAATTGAGTCGAAGTCTTGCGTCCCCGCCGACGTGCCGAAGGCGGTGCCAAGGCCATACCCCGTCGGCGAATGGCAGACGCGCGCGCAGGTATCGACGTTATTGTTGCCGAACCCCGCGCGGACGAGCTTTTGGATCAGATAAGTCTCCTCATTGGTGCAGCGCGAGGAGGTGATTCCGCCGACGGAGTTGCGGCCATATTTTGCCTGAATCCGCTTAAACTCGGAGGCGGCATAAGCAAATGCCTCCTCCCAGCTGACCTCCCGCCAGGGGTCGGAGATCTTGGCCCGGATCATCGGCTTCAAGATCCGGTCCTGATGCATGGCATAGCCCCAGGCGAAGCGGCCCTTCACGCAAGAATGGCCATGGTTGGCCTTGCCGTCCTTCCAGGGCACCATGCGGACCAGCTCTTCACCGCGCATCTCCGCCTTGAAGGCGCAGCCGACGCCGCAGTAGGCGCAAGTCGTAATCGCCGAATGCTCCGGCTGGCCGATGTCGATGACGGCCTTCTCGATGAGGGTGGCCGTAGGGCAGGCCTGGACACAAGCGCCGCAGGAGACGCATTCCGAGTCCATGAAGGGCTGCATCTGCCCGGGAGAGACGCGGCTCTCAAACCCGCGGCCGTCGATCGTCAGCGCGAACGTGCCTTGCACCTCCTCACAGGCGCGGATGCAGCGGTTACAGACAATGCACTTCGATGGATCGTAGCTGAAATAGGGGTTCGATTCGTCTTTTGTATCCGAGAGATGGTTGGCGCCATCATAGCCGTAGCGCACCTCGCGCAGGCCGACGGCGCCTGCCTCGGTCTGCAATTCGCAATTGCCATTCGCCGCGCAAGTGAGACAGTCGAGCGGGTGATCGGAGATATAGAGCTCCATCACGCCTCGGCGCAGCTCCTTGAGCCGGTTCGTTTGCGTGTGGACGACCATGCCCGGCAAAACCGGCGTGGTGCAGGAAGCGGGCGTGCCCGCGCGGCCTTCGATTTCGACGAGGCAGAGCCGGCAGGAGCCGAAGGATTCGAGCATATCGCTCGCACAAAGCTTCGGGATCTTGGTGCCCGCCTCCATGGCCGCGCGCATGATGGAGGTGCCTTCCGGCACGCTGACTGCCATGCCGTCGATGGTGAGCGTCACGAGTTTATCAGACCGCGAGGCGGGAGTTCCGTAATCAATCTCGTTGATCATTGACATAAGCTCTCTCTCCTCATTCAGCGGCGGCAAGAGTGCGCGGCACAAAATCTTCGCCGAAATGGCGTACCGCGCTCATGACGGGGTAGGGCGCAAAGCCCCCGAGCGCGCAGAGTGACCCAAACTTCATCGTATTGCAAAGGTCCTCGAGCAAAGCCATGTTCTCGGCGGGCTTGATGCCCGCGAGCACGCGGTCGATGACCTCCATGCCGCGGACCGAACCGATGCGGCAGGGCGTGCACTTGCCGCAGCTTTCGATGGCGCAAAACTCCATGGCGAACCGCGCCATCTTGGCCATATCGACCGTATCGTCGAACACCACAATGCCGCCATGGCCGATGAGGCCGTCCTTGGCGGCGAAGGCTTCATAATCGTAGGGTGTGTCGAAGAGCGAGCGCGGAAAGTAGGCGCCAAGCGGACCGCCGCATTGCACGGCCCGCACGGGCCGCGCCGTGCGGGTGCCGCCGCCAATGACATCGACGATGTCGCCAAGCGTCAGCCCGAAAGCCGTCTCGTAGAGCCCGCTATAGCGGACATTGCCCGCAATCTGGATCGGCATGGTGCCCCGCGAGCGGCCAAATCCGAAGTTCGCATAAAACTCGGCGCCGCGAGCGAGGATCGTTGGCGCCGCGGCGAGCGATAAAACATTGTTGACGACAGTCGGCTTGCCGAAAAGTCCCTTGTGCGCGGGCAGCGGCGGTTTGGCTCTCACAATGCCGCGTTTGCCTTCGAGGCTATCGAGGAGGGAAGTCTCCTCGCCGCACACATAGGCGCCCGCGCCCATGCGAATCTCAAGCTCGAAAGCATGCCCCGAACCGAGAATATTTGGGCCGAGGTAGCCAGCTGCCCGCGCGATCTCGATCGCCTCGGCGAAGGTTTTGCCGGCATGCGGATATTCCGAGCGGCAATAAACATAACCTTTGGTTGCGCCAACGCCGATGCCGCAGATCGCCATGCCTTCGATCAGGAGAAAGGGGTCACCCTCCATGACCATGCGGTCGGCAAAGGTGCCGCTGTCGCCCTCGTCGGCATTGCAAACGACATATTTGCGGTCTGCCGCCGTGTCGGCGACGGTCTTCCATTTGATTCCGGTCGGAAAGCCCGCGCCGCCGCGCCCGCGCAGCCCCGATTTCATCACCTCAGCGACAACAGCCTCGGCGCCAATCTCGATTGCCCGCTTGAGCCCGCGCCAGCCTTCATGCGCCTCATAATCGGCCAGCGAGAGCGGATCGGTGATGCCGCAGCGGGCGAAAGTGAGGCGTGTCTGGCCCGCCATAAAGGGGTGGTCCTCGGGCTTGCCGATTCGCAGCGGGTGCGCGCCGCCAATAAGGAAATTCGCGTCGAAGAGAGAGGCAATCTGTGCGGGAGAAACGGGGCCATAGCCGATCCGGCCTTCCGCTGTTTCCACCTCGACCAGGGGTTCAAGAAAAAACATGCCGCGCGAGCCGGTTCGCACGATCTCGACGGCAACGCCGCGCGCCTGAGCCTCGGCGGCGAGCTTGGCTGCTACCCTGTTGGCGCCGACGGCGAGCGCCGCGGCATCTTTGGGAACGAATAGGCGCGTCATCAGCTGGAAGCCTCCTCGAGAGCCTCTCCGATCTTGGCCTCATCGAGGCGCGCAAGCGGCTCGCCATCGAACAGGGCCGCGGGGGAGACGGCGCAAAGGCCAAGGCAATAGGCAGGCTCGACGGTGACTTCGCCGTCTTTTGTCGTGCCATGCCACTCGACTCCGAGCTTTGCGAGCACCCGGGCGGCAAGCGCTTCACTGTTCATGCTCTGACAAGACTCGCCCCGGCAGAGCTGGAGGAGATGGCGTCCGCGCGGCTCACTGTGGAAATCATGATAGAAGGTCATAACGCCATGAACTTCGGCGCGGCTCAAATTCAGCGACTCGGCGATGATTGCAACGGCAGCGGGGGTGATGCAGCCGAATTCTTCCTGGAGGGCATGGAGGATCGGGAGCATGGGGCCTTCAAGCCCGGCATGCTCGGCGATGATCTCCCGTGCCTGCTCTTCGTTCCAGGGCGAGGCCTTGGGCATACGTCTCCTGTCCTTAGTGTCCGTTCACGAATTTATGATCTTTTGTTCTCTAAAGATCAATAAGCCCCTCTCATGTTCTTATAGGGCCTCTCTATTATTCGAGACACCTGTCCGGGCCGCCGCTAGGCCGGTAGGCCTCGAGAAGCAAGCTTGGCAGCCTTGGCAATGAGTGCCTGGATCAAAGGTCTCATCGGCTCACGCTGCGGCGCGACGAGCCCGATCATATGGGTCTCGCGGGGATCGGTGATCGGGATCGAGCGCACGGGTTCGGCCAATTCGAGGAGCTCTGCGAGCTTTTCCGGCACGATGCAGGCATAGCGGCCCGTCCGCACATGGGCAAAGAGAGCGAGCATCGAATTTGACTCGATGGGCGGCGGAGAAACGGGCTTCGGCAGGAGACGGTCGATGATGCGCCTGTTTTGCATGTCTGGCGTGAGCAGACAGAGAGGGACATGCTCGAGATCTGCCCAAGAAATCTGATCCTGATCCGAGTGCGGGCTTCCCGCAAACGTCAGGAGCCGGTATTGCTCCCGGTAGAGTGGCACCCGATGCACATCGCCAAGCGGCTCATTGTCGAGGTAAGTAAGCCCCGCGTCGATCTGGAAATCCTCGAGCATGGCCAGAATTTCGCGCGAGCTGCTTGAGAGGATGGTGAATCGCACGCCAGGATGTTTGGCTTGGAGCGGCGCGGTGATCTTGGCGGCCACCGGTATGGCAGTGGGAACAGAAGCAAGAGTGAGATGGCCCGCAAGGGCTGTCTTTGAGGCCCGGATGTCCTGACGCATCGCGCGGGCATCGCCGACGATGCGCCGCGCCCATTCGAGCACCCGCTCGCCTTCGGCCGTAAGCCCATAAAAGCGCGAACTCCGGTTGACGAGCACCACGCCAAGGCTATCTTCGAGCTGCTTGATCCCCGCTGACAAAGTCGGCTGGGTGACGCCGCAGCTCTCAGCTGCGCGGCTGAAATTGCGCTCGCGGGCGAGCGCAATCAGGAATTCAAGTTTTTCGATCAAGGCATTGCGCCGGGCTGCCGGGATGATTGTCAAAACGCTGGATAGCGGCCCTGCGCCGCGCGGCCGCGGTTATGAATGCCGCGTGGCTCCAGGCAAGCATCTTGGCCGAGGATTGCGCGCCGGTCTTTTGATCGAACTGCTCCGAAAGCTCGCCCGAGGCCGGGGTAAAAGCCGCAACAGTTGCCATGAACGCGTCCCCCTTGCGCAGGCAAGCCTTGAAGTTGCTTTGGCGCCGGCTTTCCGCCTCGCCGGGGGCGGCTGTTAGTTCCGCCGATGCGAGAAAGCGGCTGTTCGGCCCAGAGGTGAGCTCCGCGCCTTGCGCGATCTCAGCCGCAAGCGCATAATAGAACTCGGCCGCTCCAAGAGTAGAGAAATAATAGGCGCCGCCGCTAAAATATTTGTCGCCCGCGTAGCGCCCAATGGCAGGCGCGCGGCCTTCCGGCCGGTTCCGGTTTATCTCATAGATCTCATCGAAGAGGTCCTCGAGACGCCGCAGCGTCGCCTGGGCCTTGGGGTCAAAGATACTGTGGGCACCGCTCTTCCGCCCGGCATGGAGGACGCCTAAAATTACGGCGAAATCGAGCTCTTTGCCGCCCTCGCCATTGGCTACGCCGCGGCGGCTCACATAGTGCCCCTTTTCCCCGTCCCAGTATTCATCGAGAGAGGTTAAGATCTCTTCCGACGTGGCTCGAAGGCTTTGCGCCTCCTCTCTGGTGGCGGCCTGCGTCTCTTCCATCCAGCGGGCGCCGTCCGCAAGGGCGGCGTGGTCCAAAAGCCGGGTCGCGTAGTGATGGCCAAGCTCCTCCTCCCACATATCGAAACAGGGCTCGCGCCAATTGCGAAAGACAAAGCGCAAATCGGCGAGGAGCAGCTTCCGCATTGAAGCGCGCGCATCATCATCAAAGGCATCGAGCGGCCAAAGGCGCATCAAGGCCACGGCCCGCAATGCCGGGCCGTCGTGCTGCGGGCGCGACCATTTTAGGATATCGAAGGTGCCATCGGGGTTGAAACGCGGCTCGCCCAGCACGCGCTCGCCCCGGATGTGGGCGAGAGAGGCGTCCTCGCGCACATATTGAAGATAGCCGGGATCGATTTTCTTCCTAAAGTCCCCGGCTGCGCGCAAAAAGCGATCGCCGTCAAGATCATTGAGCGTCAAACTGAAAGCAACGAAATCCGTGCAATGAGCGGCTGCCCCCCCGGGCGCGCGTTCAACGAGGAGAGGGCGAAGCGCATCGATAACAATGGCCGAGTCACGCAGCCAATGAAAGAAATAATCGGGATCGGGATCCCAAGAGCCTAGTCGAGTTGAAGCGAGGATCGAACCGCGCGCGGGCCGGACCGTCTGCGCGAAAGGCGCGCGAACCTTGACGAGATGCGTGGCCGAAATGGCGCTAAGCATTGCGGCTGCCGAAAGTGCGTATTGGCGCTCTATCCAGCCTGTCAGGCCTTCGGAGCCGCTTTGAGTGCCAGCCGTCGCGAGCGCCGCCGGGGGGGCCACGAAAACCTCTCTAGCTCACATGGGGAGTTATAAAGCCAAGCCGCTGCAGGCCCCTTTGGACGTCGGAATCGGCCATAAAAAGCTTCCACAAAAGTCCGCTGCGGAAATTCTCCATCATAATGAGGATCGGACCCTGATCAATCGCAAGATAAGAGCGCGCATACCAGCCATGACTCTCACTGAACGCATCGGCAAATCCGAACCGGCCCCAAATGCGATCTCCCATCACTTCGTAGAAGTGGCGCAGCGCGCGCATGGCTTGCTCCGGAGCGTAAGGAAAGCTTGCAAGCGCCGCAGACGGCGTAATCACGCCATTGTCGTTATCTGGCGCATGGGCGGCATAGCCATGCGGATCGTCGCTTGCCGTAAGCCCCCAGCAGGAGGGGCCATAGCCCTCATGGCGGTTTGGATTGCGCACGCAGTGCTCGTAATTGATGAGCGTGTGCTGCACATTCTGCTCGAAATAGCTCGCATAGCGGTCCTTGAGGCCGCGCGGATCGAGCCCGCAGAAGGAGAAATGAGCGAAGAACAAAGGCCCCCCGTAGTCGGGGCCGAGCGGCAAATAAAGATCGTAATAGCGCCGCCGGTTGATGAACTCACGGCTTTGCGCAAAGCCATCGTGGTAGACGCCGGGAGCGATGGCGTAAGTGGGAGAGGCGGCCGCAAGCACATAAGTGATGAGGCACTCGTTCCAGCCGCGCACTTCATGATCAAGGCTAAACCCGTTGTTCGGGCTCCAATGCCATGTTAAGACATGCCGGTCATCGCGCGTGTGCCAATTCCACTCGGCTTCGCGCCAGAGCCAGGTAATACGGTCGCGCAGACTTTTTTCGGCGGGATCGGCGCCATCGAAATATTGGCGCGCGCACAGCAGGCCTTGGAAGAGGAGCGATGATTCGACGATGTCCGAGCCGTCGTCTTTACGGCCGAACCGGACCGTGGCTCCAGTGCTGCCATTCATATAATGCGGGAAAAGGCCATGATAGCACGGCCCGCGCTCCAAAAAGCCAACCATCAGCGAGAGCCGGCCGAGCGCCTCCTGCCTCGTGATCCAGCCCCGCTCGGCGCCAATGATGACGGCCATGGCAGCAAATCCGGAGCCGCCGGTCGCGACGAGATCGGACGCCATTTCCTCGTCGAGGCCAGCTCTGTCGCGTGCAAGCCCGCAGGCGGGATGCGCCCCCTCCCAAAAGAAGCGGAATGTCTGGCGCTGGACGAGATCAAGGAGCGCCTCATCCGGCAAACCTGCCCGGAAATTCATGTTTAAAAGAGCTCCTCAATCCGAGGCTTCGAAAGCGGCCCCCAAGTCAAAGAGCCGCGGCTTTCTGCTTTCCGGCGGTAGAGGCTAGCGGCGGAGGATGACAGCGGGCAAGCCGCAGCCCTTCTGGATCTTGGATGAGATGGAGGACACGGGTAAAGAAGCCATTGTGGATCCGTGCCTGCGCGATATTGACGACTGCCGCCCCGCTAAGCTCTTGCCCGAAAATATCAAAAACGAGGCTGCGCATCTCCTCGTCGAGATGATCGAGCGCTTCATCGAGCAAAACGAACTTGGGCTTATGCAGCAAAAGCCGTGCAAAGGCGAGCTTCTGTTGCTCCTCATGCGTGAGCTCGCGCTCCCAGCGCGCGACCTGGTCGAGATGCGGCGCAAGGTGAGCAAGGCCAATGCGCCGCAGCACTCTAAGATAATCCTCGCCCGTGAATTGAGCGGGCGGGTAAGGATAAGCGAGCGCGACCCGTAATGTGCCCGGCGGGATATAGTCTTGGGAGGACAGGAACATCATCGACTTTTGCGGCGGGAGATAAATGCGCCCCTCGCCCCAAGGCCAAAGCCCTGCGATCGCGCTGAAGAACGCGGTCTTGCCGCCGTGCCGCTTGCCGATGATTAAGACCCGCTCGCCGGGTTTGACCACGACTTCCATTTCGCTCAGCCTTGCGCAGCCGCTGGGCGAGGCAACGCCGACGTTCTCGAACACAAGCCGGTCCTCGGCTGTCGGAATGAGTTCGATGCGGCCGGCCGCGCCGCCGAGAGCGTCCATCCCTGTCAGGGCGTGGCGGAAGCTTGCGACGCGCAGAAGCGTCGCCCGCCAGTCGGCAATCAAACTGAAGTTGTCAATGAACCAGCGCAAGGCCTGCTGGACCTGGTTAAAGGCTCCGGCCGCCATCATGAGGCCGCCGAGCGACATATCGCCGATGAAATAGCCGGGCGCAGCAACGATGAACGGCGCGACGATGGCAAACCATCCGTAACCGGCGGTCACCCAGGTAAGGCGTGTGAAGCCGCTGACGAGCTGGCGCATGACTGCGAGCACCCGGTCAAATTCGCGGTTGAGATAATCTTTCTCGTCGGCTTCGCCGCCATAAAGAGCAATTGCCTCGGTGCGCTCGTTGACCCGCACGAGAGAGAACCGCAGATCGGCCTCGCGAGCGTAACGCTCCGCGTTGAGCGCTATGAGCGGCTGCCCGACCCTCCAGCTGAGGATGGAGGCAATCGCCGCATAAACGAGCGCAAACCACACCATATAACCCGGCAGCGAGAAGCGCATTCCGTTGATCGAGAAGGTCACGCCCGTTGAAAGGGTCCACAAAACCGTGATGAAGCTTGCGAGGAGCAGACTTGCCTGGAGGAGCCCGATGCCAAGATCCGTTGAAAGCTCGACCAGATGGCGCGCATCCTCGTGGATTCGCTGATCTGGATTCTCGCCGATTTCGCCGGCATTCGAGAGGTGAAAAGCGCGCTTGAAGATGAGCCATTGGTTGAAAAGATCGCGCGTGAGCCCCTCGCGCAATTTGAGCTTGCTCATTTCCCGGAGCCACGCCTGGGCAACGTTGAGGATCAAAAGGGCGCCAGCAAGCTCGGCAAAGACAAGGAGCTGGTAAAGAAACCCGCCGAAATCCTTAAGCGAGAGCGCGTCATAAAACGGCTTGTTCCACGCATTGAGCCTGATCTGAGCAACTGCCGTCAGGGCGACGACAATGCAAACGGCTGTAGCAAGGAGAAAGAGCTCATTGCGCCCGGGGGATGACCAAAACGTCTTGACCATCATCCACAGCTGCGGCGCCAGCGCTTCGCCGTTGCCCGCGGCAGGCGGTTCTGCGGGCCGGTTGTCGCCTGCCCCAGCCATTTGTGCTGATTCGATTTTTAGCCTTGTCACCATGGCAAGATGCTTGTGTTCGCGAATCGTCGGCTATCGCGGGCAAGACCCAAAGGATTGCGGCCTCTGCAGCGCTGACTAATAGAGCACCCTTTGCTTGACCGGGGATGGCGGCGGCCGCCTAAATTTCGGATCACAACAGCTGGAGAGCCTATGGCGCGGATCGATGAACTCCTCTCTCAGATGACGCTACAGGAGAAGACCGGCCAGCTCAATATGGTTGCAGCGGGCCGCAGCATCACCGGGCCGGTGATCGCCGGAAACGTAGCCGAAGGCGTTCGCAATGGCCGCATTGGCGGCCTCCTCAACATCTGGGGTGCCGAGGAGGTGCACAATCTGCAGAAGATCGCCATCGAGGGCACGAAGCTCAAGATTCCGCTTTTGATTGGCCTCGATGTCTTGCATGGGCACAGGACAGTTTTCCCAATCCCCCTCGGCGAGACCGCGGCCTTCGATCCCGCTTTGTGGCAGCGCAGCGCGGCCGAGGCGGCGGCCGAGGCGGCGGCAGACGGCGTCGCGTTGACATTTGCACCGATGCTCGACGTTGCGCGCGATCCGCGCTGGGGCCGGGTTGCCGAGAGCCCTGGCGAGGACCCTTGGGTCGCGGCAAGGTTTGCCGAGGCCAAGGTGCGCGGATTTCAAAATTCAGATTGGCCCGCGGGCCTCGCGGGTCGGGGGGCCCTTGCCGCGACTGCGAAACACTTTTGCGCTTATGGAGCGGCGCAGGCCGGCATAGATTATGCTCCGGCCGACGTGTCCGCCCGCGCGCTGGAGGAGATTTATTTGCCTCCATTCGCGGCCGCCATCGAAGCCGGATGCGCGGCGGTTATGCCTGCCTTCAACAGCGTCGCGGGCGAGCCGATGACGGCCCATGTTTGGCTCCTTCGCGATTGGCTGCGCGGCCTCCATGGCTTCGACGGCGTGATCGTGAGCGACTACAACGCGATCGCCGAGCTCATCCGTCAGGGCATTGCAGGCGATCTCATTGAAGCGGCGGCGGCTGCGCTCAGGGCCGGGGTCGATATCGACATGATGAGCGGCGCCTATGCTGAATGCTTGCCGCAAGCTCTGGAGCGGGGCCTTGTTTCGATGGACATGGTCGATGCCGCTGTGCGCCGGGTGCTGATGCTCAAGGAGCGCCTTGGCCTCTTTGACGATCCCTTCGGGCGCGGGACACGGCCCGGCGTTACCGGGATCAGCCAAGCCCGCCGAAAGTTCGCACGCGAGCTCGCCCGTCGCTCGATCACGGTCTTGACCAATCGCAATCTCCTGCCGCTTTCGCCAGATCTGCGCCGCATCGCCCTTATCGGCCCGCTTGCTGAGGCTTGCGCGGAGATGCTGGGGCCCTGGGCGCTGGCAGGCGAGCCTCAAGATGCAGTCACGATCCGCGAAGGCCTTTCCGCCGCGCTCCCGAAGTCAGCGATCCACTGCGAGAGAGGTGTGGCGATTTCTGATCCAGACTTGTCAGGTATCGGCCCTGCGCGCGAGGCTTGCCACAGCGCCGATCTTGTCGTCCTTTGCCTGGGCGAGGCGGCGCATATGAGCGGGGAGGCGGCAAGCAGGGCAAATCCCGGCCTCCCGGGCAGCCAGAGCGCGCTTGCCGAAGCGGTCTTCAACATCGCCGGGGAGCTCGGCAAGCCGGTAGCCGTTTTGCTCTCCTCCGGGCGGCCACTCATGATCTCAGCACTCGCCGCGAATGCGGATGCCTTAGTTGCGACCTGGTTCTTGGGCGTCGAGGCAGGCAATGCCATTGCGGACGTGCTGACCGGGGCTTTCAATCCGTGCGGGCGCCTGCCCATCACCTGGCCGCGTGAGATTGGCCAAGTGCCGGTTTTCTTTTCCTCGCGCCCCTCGGGGCGGCCCGCTAACCCGGACGATCCTCATACCAGCAAATATCTCGACATCCCTGTCGAGCCGCAATTCTACTTTGGGCACGGCCTAAGCTACAGCAGGTTTAAGCTTTCGGCTCCGCGGCTAAATACATCCACGATCAAGCCGGGGGAGGATATTGTGGTCGAAGCCGATGTTTGCAACGAAGGCCCTGTCGCGGGGGAACAAACGGTGTTCCTCTTCCTAAGAGACATTGTTGCAAGCGTCTCTCGTCCTCTCCTGGAGCTCAAAGGATTTGCGAAGATTGCGCTTGCGCCTGGAAAGAGGGGCACCGTCCGGTTCACTCTGCGTTCAGCAGATTTGGCATTTCCCGGTCATGACCTGAAGCCCGTCCTGGAGCCAGGCGAGTTTTTGATTTTCGTTGGGCCGAGTGCCGATCCGAAGGAGCTCCTTGCGGCCAAAGTGCGCCTGCTGCCGGATTGAAATTGCCGCAGGTCAGGGGCGGGCGCCGAATGAGCGCCCGCCCCGTTCCGTCCTACCGCGCCCGCTAATTCGAGCGCCCCGATTTGGCGCGCAGATGAGCGAGAGCCTTGGCCATGTAGCGGTCGACCGTTCGCACCGACACGCCGAGCTTTGCCGCGATCTCGGCATAGCTCAGCTCCTCGAGCCGGCTTAGCAAAAACGCCTCGCGGCAGAGGCGCGGCAGCTCAGCCAGCCGCGCCTCGATGCGGCGAAGCTCGGCGGCATCCCCGGCCGCCTGTTCGGGGCCCGGGAGAGCATCGCAGAGGCCATCGCCCCCGGCGTGTTCTTCCGCATACCGGGCCCTGACCTTGAGCTTTCGCGCAAAATCGACGGTAAGATTGGCCGCGATGCGGAAAAGGTAGGGGCGGGGATGATCGAGGGCCGCAGCGCCTCCGCGCTGGAGGAGCTGGAGATAGGCATCCTGGACAATATCCTCCGCCTCCTCGCGGCCGATCCTGCGGCGGGCGAAGCTGCGCAGCTCTCCTGCGTGAGCGCGGTAGAGGTTGGCGAGGACCGCGTTAGCCGGGGACATAGGCGGCCCCCGTTTGCGTGCGGGTGAAGGAAGAGATAGGGCGGCAATGCCCTGCTGTGGGGGCAGCCGGAGCTGCGCCATGGATTCTGGATGGCATGTTACGGACTTCCTCCGGCCAGGGCCCGCAAGGGCGCGCCAGCCGTGCTAATGGCAAGCGATTGGAGTGAATTGGCAGGCGGCACCGCTTCGTCTTCCGCCCCAAGCAGGCTGCGCGGCCGCAAAAGCCACGAGCGCAACGGCAATAGGTTTGGCTAGACTGGATGCAAGCGCTTGCCCGCTGACGAGCCGCAAGGCGGCGTCAATCAGAGGGTCTGGGGAGGTCCGCGTGCCGCGAAATGGTATTTGAGATGATGGCGCTCCGGGCGCGGCGGCACCGGCAAGAAAATCGCCCGCGATATTCTGCGCGGGGCAACGATGTCTGCCGGCGAGCTCGTGCCCGTGTAAGCCCAGCCGGAAGCAGCGCAGGCCAGGACGCAGCAAAGGCCATGATGGTGATGGGAAGCGGGTGCGCTATCCTTGCCGGGAGCTTTGGCGAGCTGCGTGCAGATTACGTCTTCCGCGAAAGCAGGCGCAGCGCCAAGCGCAAAGCTTTGCAGGATGAGGCAATAGATGGCGATGACGCCGATCGCGAGACGCCCTGCCATCGAGCTTTGGCGGAACCGCTTCATCCCTGAGCCTTTGCCGTTTCCCGGCAATCTCGCATCACGTGGCAATGGTCGGAGTGAGAGGATTTGAACCTCCGGCCCCCTCGTCCCGAACGAGGTGCGCTACCAGGCTGCGCTACACTCCGGCGCCACGCTACGAGTTTTTATAATCGCGCTCCCGCACGCGGACAAGCCCGGAGGGAGATGATATCTGAAGGGAGTGTCGGGTCAGAACTATCGGGTAGCGGCGAAAGCAAGTTCATGGCTCGCCATTCATCTCCCGGCGGCCATTCCGGCGAGGCAGGCCTGTTCCTGCCAATGGCGGCCCTGCGGGCCGCCGCCGGAGGCGGTTGCGCAATCATTGGCAGGGCGGCCTGCTCGCGACACTAGTGCCGGCAGATGAATGCTGGAATCGAGCGGCTCTGCCGCTTGCCCTTGCCTCGAAACTGCGCCTATGCGAGATACGCCAGCGTGGTTCCGTCATGCCCGGACTTGATCCGGGGATCCAGTCTGAGGCCTTTAAGCATTGATGGCCGGGTCAAGCCCCGGTCATGCAGGAACAGAATCAGAAGGCTGTTCAGGCAAGCTGCCGTAGCTCAGTGGTAGAGCACTCCCTTGGTAAGGGAGAGGTCGACAGTTCAATCCTGTCCGGCAGCACCATTCCCGGCGCAGGGCCGTCAAGTCTAGCCGGCGCCAAGCGGCCGGGGCCAGCTAACCGCGCTAAATTGCCTCGTTGCGGCCCTGCACGGTTAGCTCACGGGGGGCACGCTTGGTCTTGATTGGCGTCCAATGTGCAGTCACATTGGTCTGCGACGGGAGGCTTCGAGCAAGTATAATTGCACGGTATGCCGGGACCAACATCAGGGCCGCCCTTTGGCAATTCTAGCGTCAGGGTTTCTTTTGGTGGACAATAATACTCATCGTGGCAGGCCACCCCCCACGAGATGGCACCTGTCAAGAAGCTTACTGAGGGGACTGTGAGGCAGACTCTGTTTGTGGCAGCCGTAAAAGTCTGTGGATTTGCCTTGATCGGCTGCTTTTCTTTTGAAATATTATTAAAAATGTTTAGCATTTCTTCTTTGGATATATCTTTTATATTTTTAGGAAGCTTAGACGAGTTCTGACCAAAGCTCGCCGATGGTATAATTCCCGAGGCAAGTGCAACCGCGCATATGATTTTCTTCATATCATAGCCCTCCAAGCGAATGCGAGCTATCCTGAGGCTTCGCATTAGAAATGAGCGAGCGCCTGGACAGGTTGCACTTGATTTGGGAAACATCATTAACTTGCGCCGTGCGCGGCAAAATTTTCTTACTTGCGCCGGCGGATCGAACGGCTGCGTGATCAAGATGCTGAGCGCGGCCCGGCTGGCGCAAACGGAATCCAATTGTTCAAATTGATTTCCTTATGGGCGCTCTCCAATTCCCTAGGGTACTTAGTTCCGAGCAGCCGGCCGGGCCGAGGCGCGCCCGGACGCGGGCCGCATGACTGGCGCTGCGCGGGCGTCCGGAGAGATCCTCTGAAGGCGATGAGCAGATGTTGATCAGCCGAGGCAAGCGGCGCGGCCTTGAGGCCGCAGAGCGCCTTTGACCCGCAGGAACAGGCGATGCCTCTCACTTATCCTGTCTCGCTGCAAGGGCTCGGGGCCGAGTGGCTCGGCGCTCCGGTTTCGCTATGGCTCATCTTCGCAGCCCTCGTCGCAGCTCTGCTTATTTTTGATTTGGGCGTGCTGAATAAGCAGGACCGTGAGATCGGCTTTCGCGCAAGTTTAATTCAGTCCTCGTTCTATATTGGCCTCGGACTAGGCTTTGGCGCTTTTGTTTGGTGGCGGCTTGGCTCTCAAGCCGGGCTTGCTTATCTGACCGGATTTGCGGTCGAAAAGACCCTCTCGCTCGATAATATCTTCGTCATTGCGATGATCCTTTTGTCCTTTGGCGTGCCGCGGGCCTATCAGCACCGGGTTTTATTTTGGGGCATTATTTTCGCCATCGTTCTCAGGGGAATTTTGATCGGCTTAGGGGGTATTCTCGTCGCGGAGTTCAACTGGACGCTTTACGTCTTCTCGGCCTTCCTGATCGCGATGGGCGGGAGGATCCTGGCTTTCCCCGGAGAGGAGAAGCCGCTCTCGGAAAGTCCTCTCCTGCGCTTCCTGCGCGGCCATTTCAACATAACGGATGAGATTCACGGACATAATTTCCTCGTGAGGCTCCGCAATCCGAAGACCGGTAAGCCGGAGATCTTCGCGACACCGCTCATGATGGCGCTCGTGATGGTCGAATTCTCCGATGTCATTTTTGCAATCGATTCCGTGCCCGCGATCTATGCCATCACGAGCGAGCCGTTCATTGTCTATACATCGAACATCTTTGCCATTATGGGCCTTCGAGCCCTCTTCTTCACTTTGTCCTCGGCAATCGACCGCTTCCGCTATCTCAAACCGGCGCTGGCGGCGGTCCTGATTTTCATCGGGTCCAAGATCTTCATTGCCGACCTGACAGGCGAGGAAATTCCCGCTTGGCTTTCGCTTGGTACCATTGTTGGAATCATCACAACAGCGGGCCTCTTGAGTTTTTGGCGTGCGCGCCGGGGCGCTGCCGCCGCAGCCCTGCCGGCCGCATCCGGCGCGCTGACTCTGGCCGTGCTCGCGGGCGGACTATGGTCTTTGCAGCAGGAGACGGTTTCCTACGTCACGCAGCCCGCCGGGCGGGGCCCGGTCGAGCGTATCGTGACGGTGACGGGGACGGTCGATCCGGCGAGTGTTGCTGCGGTGAAGGTCAAAGCCGCACTGCCTGGGAGGGTCGAGGCGCTCCCTTGCAGCCCCGGCGCGGCCGTGAAAGCGGGCGAGATCTGCGCAATTGTTGGCCGGGACCATTATCTCGCCCTTGTTGATCTTGAAAGATCACGGCTTGCCGCAGCCGAGGCGCGGCTCAAGAAAGCTAAGATCCGTCTTGACCGCGCGAAAGCGAGATCGGAGCGCATGGAAGCCAAGGCGCGCCGCCAGGCGGCCCCGAGCACGGCACTCAAGAAGGCGCAGATCGCTTACAAGAGGGCACAGGCGCGGATCAATCGAGCCGAGGCGCGCGCCGCCGGGCGCCGCAGAGCGCTCGTCGCCGCTCAGGCCCGCCTTGCGGCAACGGAAATTGCCTCGCCCATTGACGGCACGGTGCTCTGTCGCAATGTCCAAGCGGGCCAAGCCATTCCGGCAGGCGCGGTATTGTTCGAAATTGCCCCGCCTCTGGCTCTCGTCGAGGCGCAGGCCAATTTGAGCGCTCAGGACAAGAGCGAACTCAACGAAGGAGATAAGGCCATGCTGCGCTTCAAAGCGCTGCCGGGCCGCTTTTTCGAGGGCGAGGTCGGCGAGATCCGCAGTGAGGACCGCAGCCCCGGGGCGGGGGAGGTCATCGCTGTTAAAGTGCCGAACGCCGGCAGCCTCATTGAGCCTGGCATGCAAGCCTTCGTGCAGATTACCGTGGAGCGGCGCGATGATGTTTTACGTGTGCCAAACCAGGCCCTGCAATATGCAGGAAAGCAGGGCGGTGGTGAGGCGGGTGCCGGTCCCGCTGGCCCCGGCTGGGTGCGGCTTTGGGTGCTGCGCGGGGGCGAGCCCGCTCCCGTGCGCACAAAGCTCGGTCTCGAAGGCCGCGGCTATACGGAAGTCGTGAGCGGGGAACTGCGGCCGGGAGATCATCTCATCCTTGGCGAGGGCGCGAGCACCGGGTAGCAAGCGGCTCTTCCGGATTGTCTGCCCGGCCCGTGCGGCGGAAGGATCTTTGATATGCGCCAAGTGATCATCGAAGAGCCCTATTCGAAGGCCGCCCTCATCAGCCGGCGCCTGGCGGTCTTCTCGGCGGCGGTCGCCGCGGCCGGAGCCTTGGGCTTGGCGCGGGGCGTCGACCTTCTTGCCGTGCTCGGCGGCGCCGCTCTTGCCGCCATTCTCGCCGCCCTCCTTGCGCTCTCGGCGTTGGTCATAATATGGAGGACTGGGCGCAAAGGAGCAGGCCAGGCTTTGGCCGGTCTCCTTGTCCCTGCGGTGCTGCTGGCATACCCTGGGTATCTCGCCTTTCAAGCCGTTCGCTCGCCGCGGCTCGCCGATCTTTCGACAGACCTTGCCGACCCGCCGGGCTTTTCCCTCTCGCGCGCGGCTTATGCCGCCCGCGGCGGAACGCTCCCGCCCGCCGTGCCCGCGGCGAAGCGCAAAGAGCAGCTTGCCGCGTTCCCGCAAATCCAGCCGCTCCTCGTCGATCTCGATGGCGAAGACACGTTCGAGGCCGCTTTGGCGGCGATGCGGGCCAATGGGTGGACCATTATCGAAGCCACGCCGCCCGGCGGACGCTCCGGCGTCGGCCATATCGATGCGATCGCCTCCATCCCTATTCTCGGCTTTGCTTCCGATGTCACCGCAAGAATTAGGCCGCTCACCAGCCAGACGAGAATTGATATCCGTTCAGTTTCGCGCTTTGCGCTTTACGACTTTGGCGCCGGGGCGCACAACATTGCCAATTTTGAGGCGGCGCTGCAGCAGATTGTCGATAGGAAGCAATAAGACTGCTTAGCGCCCGCTCGCCTGCCGGTCTTGGAAAGCCGGACGGCTGCGATGGACACCGTTGTTCGCGTTCGCCTGCCCGGACTCGTTGCTCAGCCGGGCAAGGTGCCAGGCGGCAAAATCGCGGGCCCTCGCCTCCAGGCACTCCTCGGGGCAGGCACCATCATAATAGATTTGTAGCGCCGCAACGCATAGGCGCGTCAGCTCGTTCAAATCAGCAGGGGTACTGTTCAGTCTGCTACTGAGCGTGTGAGACAATATTTTATTTATTTTAATTCTATCTTCGACAGATGCGCACATTTCAAGATCTCCGTTCGACCATTGGAAGGTCTATCCAAATAAATACATTTGGCAACAAATATGTTCTTGAAATATTCTAATTATAATACTTACTGGGCACGGTGGCCTAATAAGGCCCCAAGCCGCGATCGCCGTTCCTGGATCGAAATCTTCCGCGGTTTCGGCTATTGGCGCCGCCGTCCGGAGATTGCATGATTAAGCTGGGCAGCTTCACCCTGTCGCCGTCTCGCTGGCGAAGGGAGCGAGCAAAAATGGGATATATGGGCCTGCTCGCTAGCCGTTCTTCGGCACCGGCCTAAATGCTTTTGGAAGAGAAATCGATGATGAGTTCATCCGGCAATGGAAAGTCTCCCGTCGTCGAACCTGCGGAAGGCACTCCGCCGGATAGGGCGTTGCGCGAGCTGCAGCAGCGCATCAAGCAGCAGGAGATCCTTGCCGAATTAGGGGTCAGCGCCTTACAAGGCGCAAGCCTCGATGAGCTGCTTGCGTCAGCGGCTCGTCTGGTCGCCGACGGACTGCGAACCGAATTCTGCAAAATTCTCGAATATCTGCCGGACGAGCACTGTTTCATCGTCCGGGCGGGCGCCGGGTGGGGTCCAGGCGTCGTTGGCGTTGCGCGTATTGGCGCTGATCTAGAATCGCCGGCCGGGTTTGCGCTGCGCACCGGAACGCCCGTGATCTCGAACCATCTTGATCACGAGCAGCGCTTCAGAACGCCCGAGCTGCTGCAGCGCCATGGCGTGAGGCGCGCGATGAATGTGATCGTTCGGGGTGATGGCAAGCCCTTCGGCGTGCTCGAAGTCGATAGCCGCTCGGAAGATGAGTTTAGCGAGCACGATCTCGCCTTCCTGCAGGGTGCTGCCAATATTCTCGGCATGGCGATCGAGCGTGAGCGGCGCGAGGAGAGCCTTAAAGCCGCGCTGGAGCGCCAGCGGCTCCTCCTGCGCGAGATGAATCACCGTGTGAAGAATAGCGTCACGCTCGTTGCGAGCATGCTGCATTTGCAATCAAGCAGCGTTGGCGATCCGGCTCTTACCGCGCACTTAGGAGAGGCGTCCAACCGCGTGCGGGCGATTGCACGAGTGCACGATCAGCTGTCGGCGGGGGACGCGATCGAAAGCCTGGACCTGGGCAGCTATCTTGAAGCGGTTTGCCAAGATCTCCAGGAAAGTGTTGCTGGGTCCAAAATACATATCGATGTGCAAAAGGGAATCGAGATTGAAACCGGCCGGGCGGTTTCGGCAGCCCTGATCGTCAATGAGCTGATCACGAATTCCCTCAAGTATGCCTATAAAGATCAACCTGGCGAGATTTGGGTCACTCTTAGGCTCGCTGGCGAGAATGATATTTCAATTTCCGTGCGCGACGAAGGGGCAGGTCTACCCGAGGGCTATGATCCGCAGACGGCAAAAACCCTTGGAACGCGGATCATCCGCTTTCTGGTGCAGCAGTTGAAGGGGTCGCTCGCCGCGCAGCGGCGCGATCCGGGCACCGAGTTTATCATCACACTGCCGCTCAAATTCGAGGCCTAGGCGGGATGGTAATTGCCACGCTCGGCTACGATGAGGCCGCCCCTCCGGTCAGTCCTCGGTATGGGCGAGAGCCGAAAAGGCGGCCGCGCGCATGAACACAGGCGCAAGGCCCGTCGCCGGGCCTGGCCTCGAAGGAGCGGTCGAGGATGAGATCTGGATCGCCTCTGTGATTCATACCCGGGTCCTGGATCGCAACAACGCAGTTTTATCTAAACGCCAAGTGCGCTCGCCAGGAACAGCCCGCCATGCATGAGGCCATCGGCTCCGATCCCGTGCGCCACGCCCAGCGAGAGATGCCATTGGCAGGGAATGCCGGCCTTCGCCAGCCTTTCGGCCGAAATGAAAAGCGCCTCGGGAGGGATGAGCGTGTCCTCGCTGCCATGGACTAAAAGAATTGAGGGCGGAGTTGGAGGCGGCTTTGGCAGAACCTTCTCCCCGCCGCCCGCCGGCGCGACAAACTCGCCGGAATAGCCGAGGATTGCCGCGGGCGGCCTTGCGCGCCGCAGACCCGCGTGGAGGGCAACCATGGTGCCCTGGCTAAACCCAACGAGTGCAAGCCGGTCCCCGTTGAGCCCATAGCGGGCAAGCTCGGCATCGAGGAACGCGGTCAGAACGGGCTCCGCCTTGTTCACGCCCGCCCAGCGCTCGTATGGGTCGGCCATGGTGAGGCGAAACCATTGCCTGCCGCCGGGAGCGCCGGGGCAAGGCTCGGGCGCGTCGGGCGAAACAAAGGCGGCATCGGGCAAAAGATCGCGCCATTCCTCGCCGATGCTGATGAGATCGTTGCCGTTTGCCCCATAGCCGTGCAGGAATACCACGAGTTGCCTCGCGGCTCCTCGCGTCGGCGCTAGGCGGGGCCCATCGAGCATAACCGGCATAATGCTTTCCGCTTGAGGCTTAGACCCTGCCCGAGGAAGCCGTTTTTCCCGCTGGGGTCAAGTTGGCGGGTCCGCCGCTCAATGGCGGCCGGTAAGGTGCTTCGAGCTTAGGTCTCTGCTTGAGGGGACGCGGTTTTGCCGGGGGTGAAGGCAGTTCGGCGCCGGGGTGCCAAAAAGGGCGGTGGCTCTGAAAACTCCGCGGCCGGCGGTAATCGAACCAGCGGTCAGGCACTAACCTTGCGGCACTCCTCGGCGCAGGCCTTACAGGCGTCGCCGCAGGCTTTGCATTCGGCGATTTTCGGGAACTTGTCACACTCTTTCTTGCAGTCGTTGCAAAGCATCTCGATCACCTTGGAGAGATGGCCGGTATGCTCAGAATTGACCGCGGCCAGAGATGCAAGCGCGCTACAACCGGCAACAAGCTGAAAGGCCGCGTCGGCGCAAGCGGTCATGCTCGTGTCTTTCATCTTGAACATGCCGAAGCAGTGTCTCAGGCAATCATTGCCGGTCGCGACACATTCAATGCTGGTTTTCTCAAGAGCCTTGTATTTCGGCGGATGCATCGGCTCTTCCGTCTCTGCGCCCATCATCCCCTGGGCGAAGGCTTTTGACGCCGAGGCAACCGCGGCGGCGGTTCCGACGGCGCCAATGAATTCACGACGGTCCATGGCTTCCTCCTTCCGTTCGAGCCTTTCCGGCAAAAAAGAACCCGGGCCAAATGCTCAGAGTTGCCGATTCTATATAGCATAACTCCCTGCGGACCGCACGCGGCTACGGTGCTCGAATCCGGGGGCCAACGCGGCTGGGCTCAAAGAATTCCCTTAGGCAGCTTTCACATCGGCGGCATGGTAATGCCGAGGATCGCCGAGGCGCCGAGGACAAGCGCGCCAAGCACAATGTCCAGAGTCAGGCTATAGGAAAGCTTGGCAATTTGCGGCATGCGTTTGACTGGCGCCCTTCGTAGCCTGGGCATCAAAATGAAACGGTTCAAGTAGGCCAATCCCAGCATGGCTCCAACGATCACGAGCTTTTTGAAGAGAATATCGCCGTAATCGCTATCAAAGAGCTTGCCGAAGGATCCTTCAACCCGGAAGCCCGCGTTGGCGATACCGCTTGCGATAACGAAAGCGACCGCAATCATCGCCATCAAGGAGAACCGGCTGCAAATATCGAGCGTCCGAACACGCGATTCTTCCGAAGGCCCAGCTTGGCGCTGTTCGAGAATCGCGATAAAGAGCGGCAGCAGCCCGCCAACCCATGCGGCCGTAGCGAAGGTATGGACGCCGTAGATCGCGATCATTGTTGTCCGGTAAAGGCCTTTCCCCTCATTCGAATGGCCAAACCAGGCTTGGGTTACGAGAAGTCCGGCGCTGAACGCGGCGAGAGCAGCGAAACGCCAGCGGCTGCGCATGGGCAGAAAGGCAACTACCGTTGCGCTTACAAAGAGCCCAAGGCGCACGAAAGACACCGTGCCGAACGGGGTTTCAAAAAAGTAAAGGCGCAGATCCTCGGGATCGATGATGCTGCCAAAATCCCTCGACATATTAATCAGAATGAACGCGAACCACGCAATGCCAGACAAAGCCGCGAGAGGCGCAGCTACGCGCAACACTATGTTTGTTGTGCGAAGCGTTCGCGGCAATCCCTCAGGGCCAGCGGATGCCCGCTCCTTTGCTTCATAGAGCCAAAAGAAGGAGCAGCCAAACAGGAGGTATACGCAGGCGAAATGGATCCAGCGGACCGCGGCAAGAGGCCAAAACACCATCATCATGGCCGGTGATCCTTTCTGTCTTCAACGTGTGTTGGCCCGCACGGACGACAGCAAGCGGCGCGATTTATCCGTGTGCGTATTTGAAATGAGGCCCGCATTGCCCGGCTTCAGAAGACATAGAAGCGGAATGTGCCCCAGCTTGGTCGGCGATGGATCGAAACAGCCTGCCATCTGACCATATACGTGCCGGGTCCGAGCGCCCGGCCAAGCCGCACATACAAAGCCGATGGGTCAGAAGGATCGTTCATTGGCTGGCTTACGGGAACCGCTGCCCCGGCGGAATTTGTGATCTGAACGCGAGAAAAGGGTGCAAGCACGCCAATATCGAAATAGAGCCTCACCTCGCGCACGGGAGCGCCGACGGTCAGCCCGACTCCAGGGACGGCGTGATCGAGGATGGCTCCGCCCCGGAATCTCGCCAGCGCCTCCGGCGCCAAGAGAATCGCTAAGATGTAAGCGGCGGCAACAAGGCGGCGATGCGCAAGATGCATCCTTAATGCCTCAAGCTTCCGCGCTGAAAAATGCCCGGCCGCTAGTGTGCGCGGCCGGGCGTAGCTCTGGGTTTAAGAGACCGTGAAGTGGAATGTGCCCTGGGTGACATGCGTATCCACCGAGGTCACCTGCCAGGTCAGCGAGTAGCCGCCGGGCCCCAGCGCGCGTCCAAGCCGCACGATCACTTCGTCCTGGGCGGAGCCATTGACCGGCCTGCTGGCCGGAATCACAGCCCCCGAGTCGCTCACGACATGGACATGAGAGAAGGCCGTGACCACGCCTTGCGTGTAATAAAGCCTAATCTCCCGTAGCGGGCCGTTCACGGTCATTCCGACACCCGGGACTGCGTGATCGAGGAACGCATGCGCGAAGGAGGGCGGTGCGCCAAGTGGAGCGGCCACAGCCGCAAGAAGAAACGTCAGGAAACATCGCATGGAGGCCTCCTCAGAAGCTCGTGCCGAAGCGGGGTTGGGGAGGGCCAAAGAGCGGTTTTCCAAGAGTGTCGGGGAGCATGTCGTCAAAGAAGAAGTCCAGGATCGCCAAAGCGCCAACATGCCGGCCGCTCGCGTGATTGATTGGAATGGTCGCCACCGCGCCGAGCTCGCCCACGAACGGTCCAAGCCTGAAGAGATAATAGAGACCCGGCCCCCATGTGCCGGTGGTTTCGTGCGTTCCCGGAATAGCACCCGGCACAGACGGGCCAATGTTTGAAACCGGAGTAGCGAAAGAAGCTTCCATCGTGGCAATGAGGTTCCTGAAGAACGGCGGCACCTCATGCACGAAGGAGTTCATATAGAGCAGGCTATATTGGAGCGTTGCGCCATAGCTCAGGACGGTGGGCGTCTGTTCGATGACCGGTAAAAGCGTGTCGGGGTCGATCGAAACATTTATCGGGTGCGTTGACCATGTGTAGTTCAGTTGGCCAGTGACTGCGATGGGGCGCAGCCACTCATTCTCCACATCGCCAAATCCCTTACCGGTGTAGCCGCTCACCGTAAGAGCCGTGAACGGTTCGGCGCCCACACTCGCATTGCCGGTATGGCCCCATTCGGCGCTTCCAGAAATGGAAACTAGGAACTCATGCTCGGGGTTCTGATAGGCAGTCCATCTCAGCTGAGTCTCGAGATTCTGCCATCCGTTGATCGTGCCGACGGTGCCATCCGCCCGCAACGCATGGGTGAGATGGGTGAATGTGTTGCCGACGAAAAATGAGAGATTGTAGGTGATCGTCTTTTGCCATTCGAAGCCAAAGTCGAACTGGTTCGAGCCATCCGGATTTGGCGCATAGGCGAATGAGGGGAGAGCGAGCTCATCGTTCACACCGGGGTCATCGATTTCGAGCGTGGCGGGAAAGACACGCTGGCCGACGATCGTGTGCGAAAGAGCCGGGCTTATGCCGGCGAGCGTGGCCGCGGCGGCGAGTACGCCTGCGCGGGCCAAAGGACTTTTGGTGGGCATGAGAGGTTCTCGATCTGAAGGGTTGGTCGACTTATAACGATTGACTCAATCAGCGCGCGCCAGCGGGCGTCTGAGGCCCAGCGGCGGCGGGAGCCGTGGGCGGCCCTGGCGGTATCGCTGTGCCCTGGGCCACAGCGGGGGCCACTGGCGGGGACGGCGGCGGAACCGCCCAGTCGAACCGGTAGCTGAATCCGGCTTGGATTTGGTTCTCGGTCAAATGATGCTGAAGAAAGACGAAGCTATCCGCGAAGGGGAGCTGACCCGCGAAGGGGAAATCGAAGGTGTGGCCGAAGTTCGAATAGCGGTATTCGGCCCGTACCGACCAATTGTCTGTGACTGCCCATTCGATCCCTCCCCCGGCAGTCCAGCCTGCGCGCGTGTTTGAGAAGACGGCGCTTGTCCCCGGAACGCCGGTGAAGAAGCCGGCCGCGTCAAGGGTGGTGGTGTGAAGGCCAGTAATCGCAATTCCGCCGGTGCCATAAACGAGAACGCGGTTGAAGGCGATCCCCAGGCGTCCGCGAAGCGAGCCTTGAACATCGGCTCTGGTTGTCGCGGTGAGCACGCCCGGCGTATCGCCCATGAAATCGTTAACGCCCACGGCAGCGGTTTGCCTCAGGCTCGTGCCATCAACCGAGCCCTCAACGCCGAACACCAGCCAGGAGTTATACTGATAATTGAATCCGATGTGGGCGCCGCCGATCACCCCTTGCGGAGTGAGGCTGAACGCCCCGCCCGCTGGATCATCATCAATTGAGACACCCGACCAGGCGATGTTGTCGCGGCCCCAGGCATAGCCGGCCTGGCCGCCAATATAGAGGCCGGTCCAAGTGAAGACTGGCGGGGGAGCAGGCGCCGGTTCTGCTGCGAATGCAGGAGCCGCGAGCGAGGCCGCGGCGGCAAACGCGCCAACGGCCAGAGAAGCCTTTTTGGGCATTGATTAAATCCTTGATCTGAGGGAAGGGACATCCCCTCGATAGCTCGAGGGGGCAGCCGGACTTGCGGTCAGATCAGCACGGGAGGGGCGCGGGGCTGGCCCCCGGAGCAAAAGCGCTGGCCGAAGGATCCAAGAGGAATCCCAGGGATGCTGGAATCGGAGCCCAGCCGGATGGGGAGAACGCCAGCTCCTTGCGGGAGAATGCCAATGATCTGCGCCGGGCCGCAGCAAGGGCAAGGGCAGAACGGGCAGTCGTCACCGTGACGAGGCGGCGGGCCTTTCCTCTCTTGCGATTGCGGGCCATGCCCATGCATCGCGCAAGGCGCGCCCGCCTGAACCGCAGCCGCCCTCACGAGCCCGGCCGCTGCCCTTCCGCCGCTACTGGCTTGGCCGCTATGCCAATTTTGCCCGGCGAGCCAGGGGTGAACGAGAAAGGCAAGCAGCACGAGCCAAATGGCGGCCGCCTCCATGGGCCTCCAGGCGGGCGGTAGATGGCGTCTGCGGTTCTTCAAAAGGCCGCTCCCGCAATGCCCATTTGGCGAGCGCGCATGGTTCAATCGACGATTTAGACGATTTAAGAGAGTACCTGCGGGGCGCAGCCGTCAAGTACAATAATCGCAACGGCTTGGGCTTGTGCTGGACACAGCGTTGCAATTGACTCGGGCCGTGCTTTCTGTGCAACAGGTTGCCTTGAGCGCTCATGTGTTAACGCTTGATCGCAAACTTCATCTTAAGCTGCCCCTGGCGCGCGGCTGAGATTGAAGGGCGGCGCGGGCCGAAAATCTGGCGGGCCGGAAAATGGAAGACGCGATGGAGAAGCCGGACGCGGCGGAATTCTCAAGCGAGCGCCTGATGGATGGCATCAGGCTCGAGCTGAAAGGCCGCTGGACTCTCGATTCGCCCGCAATCGAAGCCAAGGCCGAGGCTTTGGCTGCCGAGGGCGGCGGTGCCCGGCAGGTCGTCTTTGATCTTGCGCAAGTGACAAGGCTCGACACCGCCGGGGCCTGGCTCATCGGCCGCGTTCGCCAGGCGCTCGCCTCTCGAGGCGCAGAAACGAAGTTCCAATCCATCCGGCCGGAATATGCAATCTTGCTGCGCGAGGCGGGTTACCGGGCGCTCGGCATGCCGCGCCCCCGGCAAGGCTCCTATTTGATCGGACTTCTTGCCGATACCGGCGAGACCGTCGTCTCGGCCGGCGCCGATCTCTATCGGGGCGTTGTCTTCCTTGGCGAAGTCGTCGCTGCGCTCGCCAAGACGATGGTGAGCCCCTCGCGTTTCCGCGCCACCTCGCTCATCTTCCATATGGAGAGCATTGCGTTCCGCGGGGCGCCCATCATCGCGCTCATCAATTTCCTCGCCGGCGCGATTCTTGCGCAGCAAGGAATCTTTCAGCTGCGCCGCTTCGGCGCGACGACCTTCATCGTCGATCTCATCGGCCTATTAATGCTGCGCGAGCTAGGGGTGCTGCTGACAGCCATCATGGCCGCCGGCCGCTCGGGCTCCGCAATCACCGCCGAGCTTGGCTCGATGAAGCTGCAGGAGGAGATCGATGCGCTGATTGTCCTCGGGTTGCGGCCCGTCGATATCCTCATCGTCCCGCGCATTCTCGCCCTTGTTGTGAGCCTGCCCCTGCTCACCTTCCTCGCCGATATGGCGGGCATTTTCGGCGGGCTCCTTGTGAGCTGGCTTTATGAGGGAATCACCCCGCTGCGTTTCTTGACCGGTTTGCAAACGGCAATCAGCTATCACACATTCTTCAGCGGGCTTATTAAGGCACCCTTCATGGCCCTCGTGATAGGGCTGATCGCGTGCACCGAGGGCCTTGCCGTAACAGGTTCGGCGGAATCGCTTGGCCGGCGCGTCACCTCTTCCGTGGTGAAGTCGATCTTCATGATTGTCGTGGTCGATGGGCTCTTCGCTATGTTCTTCGCTGGGATAAACTATTGAGCTGCGCACCTTTCCCTGCGCCCAGCTCTGCCCGAACTCCCGACGGGCGGCCGCCAGCCGCGGAAAGCATTGTCCGGGTGCGCGGTCTTGATGCGGGGTTTTCCGGCAAGCTCGTCCTGCACGGCCTTAATCTCGACATCTACCGCGGCGAGGTCTTGGGCTGCGTCGGCGGATCGGGCACTGGCAAATCGGTTTTGCTTCGCACCATCTTGGGGCTCGTTGACAAGCGCGGCGGCTCGATTGAGATATTCGGCCGCGACGTTGATACGCTCACACAGGCTGAATTCGGCTCGCTTGAGCGGCGCATCGGCGTCATGTTCCAGCACGGGGCGCTCTTCTCCGGCCTCACCGTCAAGCAGAACGTCGAGCTGCCGATGCGCGAGCATTTGCGCATCTCGCCGCAGCTTGCTGGAGAGCTGGCCATGCTCAAGATCGAGCTTGCGGGCCTTGCGCCAGATGCTGCCCACAAATACCCCGCCGAGCTCTCCGGCGGCATGACGAAGCGTGCGGCTTTGGCGCGGGCCCTGGCGCTCGATCCAGAGCTCGTCTTTCTCGATGAGCCAACCTCCGGCCTTGATCCAATCGGCGCCGCGGAGTTCGACGAACTCATCTCGACCCTGCAGCGCACGCTGGGCCTCACTGTCTTCATGGTCACTCATGATCTCGACAGCCTCTATTCGATCTGCGACCGTATCGCGGCTTTGGCCGAGGGCAAAGTAATCGCGGAGGGGCCGATCGCGGCCATGTTGTCTTCAGAGCACCCGTGGCTTCGCGCCTATTTCCATGGCAAAAGAGCGCGGCTCATGGACCAAGCCGCCATCTTGCGCGAATATCCGCCGCAGCCTGAGAGCGTGCCACGCCAGACGTGAACAGGCGCATCGATACGAAAGCAGGTGAGCCCATATATGGAGACTCGCGCCAACTATGCCTTGATCGGCCTCTTCACTTTGGCGGTGATCGCTTCCGCTTTTGGCTTCGTCTTGTGGTTCTCGGGTGCCGAAAAGCCAGGCGGCGGGAGAAATCCTTACAAGGTCGTTTTCCCAGGATCGGTTTCCGGCCTTTCGGTTGGCGGCTGGGTGCTTTTCAACGGCGTGCGCGTGGGCGAGGTCACGAAAATCGACATCATGCCGCAAGATCCCTCCCGCGTTTACGCAATGATCGCCATCAACTCAGACACGCCGGTGCGCAGCGACACCAAGGCGCGGCTCGAATACACGGGCCTCACCGGCGTTGCCTCCGTTGCGCTGATAGGCGGCGCGCGCGACGCACCGGCCCTCCCATCGAACCCAGGGGAGCCCGGGATCATCTATGCCGAGCGCTCGGACTTCCAGGATCTCGTTGCCACTGCGCGCCAAGTGGCGGCGCAGGCCGCCGACTTTTTTACAAAGGCCAATGACCTCCTCGACGAGAACTCCGGGTCCGTCTCGGCCTCGCTCAAGAACATCGAAAAATTCTCCGGCGCGCTCGCCGAGAATTCGGGCGAGATCAAGACTCTTTTTGCCGATTTCGAATCGCTTTCGCAAAAGCTCGGCAAGGCGGCGGATAATCTCAGCAGTCTCCTTTCGGCCGATCAATCGAAGGGGCCCTTTGGCGAGGTCGCGGCGGCGGCCAAATCGATCAAGAAGGCTGCCGATAATCTCGATGCAAGAGTCAAAGTGATCGGCGAGAACATTAACAAATTTACGGGCAGTGGCCTTCGCCAGTACGAAGCCTTGGCGGTTGAGGGCAGGAAAACGCTTGAAGAGGTCAACCGGGTCGTGCGCTCGCTCGGCGAAAACCCGCAGCAGCTCCTCTTCGGCAAATCGCCGCAAATGCCTGAATATTCGGGCAGCCGTTGAAGCGGGCAGCAAGGCCAGGCTCGCCAACTTGACGCAAGTGCAGCTTGATACTAGCGCAAGCTATGGCGGATACTGGCCCCGCCGGTTAGGAGCGGGTTAAGCCGGAATGCGAAATGCAAACGCTTGCGCCATTCTCCATCGCGCTTTGCCCGCTTTCCACCGCCTGAGGCTGGTCTTGATTGCCGGAACACTGTTGTTTTTCCTTGCTGCATGCGCCAGCGCGCCGCCCAAGGTGACGTTTGATCTGACGCCTGTGAGGGGAGCCCGCGGCGCAGGTCCCGCGCGCGGCCAGCTCGCTGTTGCTGTGCCGCAAGCCATTTCGCCCGAGAACTCCGATCGCATCGTCGTGCGCACCGATAGCCAGTCGATTTCTTATCTGTCCGGCGCGCAATGGGCGGACAGGCTTCCCGCGCTGGTCCAAAACCGCCTCATCGAAAGCTTTCAAGATGCGCACGTCCTGCGCGCCGTGGGCCGGCCGGGAATGCGTGCGGATTTCACACTCGAGACGGCAATCAGGCGTTTCGAGTTTGACAGTACGCGCGGAGCAGTCAACGTGGAGATTGAGGCGCAGCTTGCCAGTGCAAGCGGGCGGGTTGCTGCGAGCAGGCTCTTTACCGCCGTATGTCCCGCGGCTTCAGGTGAACCGGAAGCCGTGGCGGCAGCGCTTAATCTCGCTTTGGAGCAGGTCATGCGCGACATGGTTTTCTGGGCCGCGCCCAAGGTTTGAACGGCGGCGGCGATTGGTCCCGAGCTTCCCCGCTTGCCATGCTGGTTGATGCCGGCCTCTTGCATCAGCCGGCTAACCTCCTGTCCGCGAAGAACGGAGCATCGATTGACTCCTCCGTTGAGCGCTAAATCGAAACCGCGCGCGGTCTTCACCGAAGGCTCGACGATGCGGCACGTCATCGTCATGACGGCTGCGACTTCGGCCGGGCTGATGGCTATCTTTGCCGTCGATCTCCTCTCGCTTTTTTGGATTTCGCGCCTTGGCGATCCGAGGCTCACCGCCGCCGTTGGCTTTGCGGGCCAGGTCCTCTTTTTCTTAATTTCAATCAACATCGGCGTGTCGATTGCGATTGGCGCGCTCGTCTCGCGCGCGCTTGGCGCGGACGACAAAGCCGCCGCCCGGCGCCTTGCGGCCTCGGGTCTCGCACACACCACTTTGACCTCTGCGCCGGTGGCCGCCGCTGCCTGGCTCTTCCGGCGGGAGATTCTAATTCTCCTCGGCGCGCGCGATGTGACCCTTGAGGCCGCTTCGGTCTATCTCGCGATCTCGCTGCCCGCGATGATTCTGCTCGGGCTCGGTATGGCGCTCGCGAGCATCTTGCGCGCAGCAGGCGATGCAAAAGGTTCGATGCATGTCACGCTCTGGGGCGCGATTGCAACTGCCGTTCTCGATCCGTTGTTCATCTTCGGCCTCGGCCTCGGAATCACGGGCGCGGCAATTGCAGGCGTGATTGCCCGCACCGTCGCTTTGGCCATTGGCCTTCAAGGCGCGGCTGGCAAGCATGATCTTATTGCAAAGCCCGCTGCCCGAGGGGTGCTAGCCGACTTGGCCCCGATGATGGGGATTGCCGTACCCGCCATTTTGACCAATCTCGCCGCGCCCTTTGCCAACGCCTACACGATCAAAATTTTCGCCCATTTCGGCGAGCCGGTGGTCGCGGCCTTCACAATCATTGACCGCCTCACCCCAGTTGCCTTTGGCGTCCTCTTTGCCCTTTCAAGCTCGGTTGGCCCGATCATGGGCCAAAATCTCGGTGCAAGGCTCTTGGGCCGGGTGCGGCAAGTCCTGACCGATTGCCTGACGTTTGCGTCGCTTTATGTGCTCGGCGTGTCGATTATCCTGCGATTCGCGGCGCCCCTTATCACGAGCCTATTCCAAGCGCAGGGCGAGACGGCAAAGCTAATCGTGTTTGTTTGCACCTATAGCGGTGCGCTCTGGCTGCCATTGGGGGCTATTTTTGTCGCCAACGCGGCCTTCAACAATCTCGGTTTTCCGCTGCTCTCAACCTTCATGAATTGGGGCCGTGCAACCCTTGGCACGCTGCCCTTCGTGACAATTGGCGCAAGCCGCTTCGGGCCCGAGGGCGGCTATGCCGGCCTTATCGCTGGCTCTGCTCTTTTCGGCGCTGCAGCCGTGGCAGCCGCCTATAAAGTCACCGGGCGCCTCGCAAAAGGAAGCAAGGTTTTGTAGGATCCCTTTGTAAGAGCCGGGCATCGATCCGGCCGGCCCCGTGCCGGGCTTCTCAGGGAGGACTGCCATGTCGAACCTCTACGAGATTTTGCAAAGCGCCCAAGGCGGCCAGGCGATCCAGAATCTGGCCGCCCAATTCAACCTCACGCCGGAGGAGGCGGATGCTGCTGTCAGGGCTCTCTTGCCCGAGCTCTCCGAACGGCTCCTCAAGCAAACTTCGGAACCGGCTGCGGCCGGTCTCTTGGCCAGCAGCCTGGCGGATAGCCAACATCTTGCGGCGTTTACAGATCCTGCTGCTGCCGCGCGGTCCGCGAGCGGCAGCCGCGAGGCCTTGAACGAAATCCTTGGCCCTGGCAGCGCGCGCGAGATGATCCTTTTCCGGGCGTCAAGCGCGGCAGGGATAAGCCCGGAGACGCTCTCCCAAATGCTTCCGGTGATCGTCTCGATGATCCTCGGCGGGCTTAATAAGTCATTGGAGAATCAGGGCCTTGGCGGCATTTTAGGCGAACTCGCGGCAGCAGCCGGGCGCGGCGGTCTTGGCTCTATCTTGGGCCAGATCCTAGGCGGCGGCGGAAGCGAAGCTGGCCCGCGGCCTGAATCCTCCCCGGCGCACGCTGGGCGCGGCTTTGGGGGACTCTTGGCGGCCATACTGGCAAGCCTATTTAGCAGAGGGCGCACTGGGACAAGCGCCGCCCCGCCTCAGGCGCAAGCCCCCGCGCCCGAGGCCCGCGGTCTTGATGCGACTTCAATTAAAGCAACCCTGGATGCTTTAACCAAGATGCTGCGGCCGGGCATTCCGCCTTCGGTCCCGCCGCAGTCTCAGGCCTCTCGGTCTGCGCCAGAATCCATCGCGCCTTCCCCGGCCGGCCAGGGACAAGAGATGCCCAAGCCCGCCGATCCGCTAGCCGACATCAAGGCTGAGCTCGACCGGATCATGGGCGCCAAGCGGGAGTAGGGCAGCCCGCCGTTATTGCTGGAAGCTTGCCGTGTCCCGTAGGCCGGGGCTGCATTGCACCATCGTGCGGGCCCGCCTATTTAGCGGCGGCGGCACTGGAAACCGCTGCCTGGACCTTATGGCACCGGGTGAAATCCTCCTCGTTAGGGCAGATGAAGAAGCATGACGGCGCGCGACGTAACGGACTCAAGCCCTGTCACGTCGCGCCGCGAGCTCGTTGCATGGCTCGAAGAGGGCGTAAAGCCGCCGGACCAATTCCGGATCGGCACCGAGCACGAGAAATTTCCTTTTTACCGCGAGTCACACGCGCCGGTGCCCTATAATGGCGTGGCTGGCTCCGGCCGTGCCGGCATCCGCGCACTTCTCGAGGGAATGCAAGAAAGGCTTGGCTGGGAGCCGGTCAATGACGGCGAGAATCTCATTGGGCTTTATGATGCCGTAAGCGGGGCAGCGATCTCGCTCGAGCCGGGCGGCCAATTCGAACTCTCGGGCGCGCCGCTTGCAACCATCCACGAAACCGCCGCGGAGATCGAACGCCATTTTGCGATCCTAAAAGAAGTGGCCGAGCCGCTCGGGATTGGCTTTCTCGGCCTCGGCGTCAACCCGAAATGGCAGCTCGGCGAGATCCCGATGATGCCGAAGCATCGCTACGCCATCATGGTCAGATATATGCCGAAGGCCGGATCGCGCGGCCTGGAGATGATGTTTCGCACCTGCACGGTACAAGCGAACTTCGATTTTTCGAGCGAAGCGGATATGGTCAAAAAATTCCGGGTCTCGCTCGCTTTGCAACCGCTTGCCGCTGCCCTGTTCGCCAACTCACCTTTGACCGAAGGCAAGCTCAATGGCTTTCTTTCCGAGCGTTCCGAAATTTGGCGGCACACCGATCAAGACCGCACCGGCATGCTTCCTTTTGTCTTTGAGGAAGGCATGTCGTTCGAGCGCTATGCCGATTATGCGCTCTCGGTGCCGATGTATTTTGTCAAGCGAGGCGATACCTACCATGATGTCGCGGGCGGCAGCTTCCGCGATCTCATGGCGGGAAGACTCGCGCAGCTCCCCGGCGAGCGGGCAACCATCGCCGACTGGGCCAACCATCTCACCACGATCTTTACGGAAGTGCGGCTTAAGCGCTATCTTGAGGTGCGCGCAGCCGATGCAGGAGCGCGCCCTTTCTTGACGGCGCTTCCAGCCCTCTTCTCCGGGCTCCTTTACGAGCCTAGCGCGCTCGATGCTGGCTTCGACCTGGTAAAAGGCTGGGGAGCTGAGGACCGCGAACAGCTACGCGCCGATGTGCCGCGCCTGGGGCTCAGGGCTCTCATTTGCGGCCGCAAATTGCGCGAGATCGCGGCCGAGGCGCTCGCCATAGCGCGCTCGGGCCTTGCCAAGCGGAGCAAACTCGACAGAAAGGGCTTTGACGAGACGCAATTTCTCGATCCGCTCGATGCGGTCCTCGCGGAGGGCAGCGAGGCCGAGCGGCTCATCAAAAGATTTAAGAAAGAATGGGGGGCAAGCGTTGAACCGGTTTTTGAAGAATGCGCCTACTAACATCCCTGGACCTATGCGGGAGGCATCGGAGCGGAGCAAAGCGCCCGTGCTTTGGGCAGTGTTCGGCGCGATCCTTAGTGCGCTTTGCTCCCAAACTGCGGCGGCCTCCGATCTGTCGATCGTCGGGCAATGGAAGGGCCTATACCCTTCCGACAAGGTGGCCGGAGGCAAATCGCTTTGGGATCAGCCAGCAGTTGAAGAGGTCCTCCGTGCCGCCATGGGTGCCCGGTTTGTGGAATTTGTGGCCAAGGATGCGCATGCTCCTGATGCGCCGGTGCAAAGCGACGGCAATGGGCTGTTTGCGGCTTGGGCCTGCACCAACGGCGAGGATTGCGGCGGAAACAATGTCACAGTCTTCTTCGATTCCAAGGCTGGCGAAGCCGAAGTCTGCTGGCGCAGCTCCGAAGGAATAGGTGGCAGGGTGCACGACGTATGGCTTGCCAGTGGCAAGGAAAGCCCGCTCCCCATCAACGGCTGCGGCGTTGGGGAGAGGCATCCATTTGCGTCATTCAAGAAACATCACGCCAATGACCCCCGGCAAGAGGGGCTCCCGGGCGGCCCTTAGCGCCGGAACGGATCGAAACCTCCGTGGCCGCCAGGGAGATAGATGCGGCGGCTTGACTGCGGCGTGCCGTCCGAGCGCACCGCAACAGGCGAAGCGCCGGATCTCACACCCGGCGCCACGTCAGGAATGCGCTCGCTAAATTCAACCCGCAAGTGGCCGCCGATACGCTCGCAATTTGCCGCGGCAGGCTCCGGACCGGCGCAATCAAGATTGGATTGCGAAGCCTCGCTCGCGGAGTCCAATCCTGCGGCCTTGAGCGGTTTCCCGGAACACAAGCCGAGGGCCGCAGCGCAGCAGCCAATAGAAACTAAGAAATCGCGCAATTTCATTTGGGGCCGAAGGAATTCATTGATTCGCCTTGAGACGGTTTTATTGATCCTACATTAAGGCGATATAATGATCCGTTAACGCTTAGCCTCCCAATCTCCGAGGACCGCTTGCACGAGCGCAAGCCCCGCGACAGCCGCCGTATCGGCGCGCAAAATCCGCGGACCAAGCGGCAGCCGCAGAACCGCTGGTTGCCGCAGGAGCGCCTCGCGCTCCCTATCGCCGAAACCGCCCTCGGGGCCGATCAGAACTGCGAGAGGCAGGCGCTCTCCTTTTCGCTTGCGCGCCTCGAGGGCGGCAATCGGGCTCTCAACGGGGGCCTCTTCGTCGCAAAAAACAAGAAGGCGGCGCTGATCCCATCCGGCAAGCAATGCGTCGAGCTTCACCGGCTCTGCGATTTCGGGAATTGCAAGAATTCCGCATTGCTCGGCAGCTTCAATGGCGTGCGCGCGCAGTCGCGCGGCGCTGAGGCGGCTTGGCTGGGTGCGGGAGGTAAACACGGGGCGCAGCACCGACGCGCCCATTTCGACCGCTTTTTCAATCATGTAGTCTTGCCGCGCCTGTTTAAGCGGCGCGAAGAGATAGTGCAGATCGCCCGGCTGATCTTGCGGGCGCGTCCTTTTTTCAGCGGCGAGGGTAACGCCCTTGCGGGAGGATGTAGCGACACTTGCCTCCCACTCGCCGTCGGTGCCATTGAAAACGAGGAGCTTGGCACCCTCTGAAAGGCGCAACACATTGCGGACATAATTGGCTTGTCCGCGGTCGAGTTCGATTCGCGCCCCTCCGGCGAGCAGCGCGTTTACATAGAGCCTTTGCGCGGCGAAATCGTAACGGGCCATGATTTGCTCGCTGGACAACAAAGGCGGCAGCCGCGCCGCCCTTGCCTATGCCGCCCCGTCTTTGGTATGAGGGTGCGTCTTGAGTGCCGCGCTCTATCGCGGCAAGAGGCGACCCCAGTCAACTGCTCTTTAGGAAGCCGGGACAGCACGCATGCCAACGCAATGCTCAATGCATGCCGCACCGCGCAGACGGCATTTCTTTGCGAAACTGCTGCCCGGCGCGGCGGCCCTCCTATTCCTATCGAGCGCGGCGCAAGCTGGCGACTGCAATCAGGATATTGGCGCGCTTTCTAAAAAGCGCCAAGGCATCATCGAACAGCTCAACCGCATGGCGCAGGGCGGCGGCCAAAAGAAGCAGCTTGATCCGGTAGCGTCCTGCCCCAAGCTGCGCGCGCTTGTTGCCGCCGAGCGCGAGCTCATCGCTTACCTCACGAAAAACAAGGACTGGTGCTCGGTTCCCGACGAGGCGCTGAGGAATATCAGCGAGAGCAACGGCAAATCCGCTCAGATCGCTAACCAGGCCTGCGCTGTGGCGGCGCAGATGAAAAAAGCGCAGCAGGGCGCTCTCAACGTGCCGCAGCCAAAGCTTCCTGCCGGGCCGCTCTGATGAGGCGCGCGGCGCCGCCCAGAGCGCCCGCGCGGGAGCCGAGCAGCGCAAGCGCCTCCAGTGCGAGCACCGGCTTTGAGGCGCTGCCCGATTCCGTTGAGAGCCAGTTTCTTTTCCGCTGGGCGCCGCCGCGCTTTCACCCATTTCTGCAGCTCGCCCGCCTCGACCGGCCAATCGGCTGGTGGCTCCTTCTCCTGCCCTGTTGGTGGTCGAGTGCGCTTGCAAGCATCAGCCAGCGCGCGCCCCTCCATTGGCGCGATCTTGCACTGTTTTTTGCCGGTGCCGTCGTCATGCGTGGGGCTGGCTCGACCTACAACGACATCGCCGACCGGAAGATTGATGCCAAGGTCGCGCGCACCAAGGGCCGCCCGCTCGCCTCTGGCCGCGTGGGTGTGAAAGGGGCGCTCTTTTTTCTCGCCGCGCAATGCCTGGGCGGGCTTGCGGTTCTGCTCAATTTCAATGCCGTCACCATTGCCATGGGGTTTGCCTCGCTTGGCGCCGTAGCCCTTTACCCTTTCATGAAGCGGGTGACCTCGTTCCCTCAAGCCGTCCTCGGGATGGCCTTTGCCTGGGGCGCGCTTGTTGGCTGGCCCGCCGTGACGGGATCGCTCGCGCTCGCGCCCGTCTTGCTCTATCTCGGTGCGGTGTTCTGGACCATCGGCTACGATACAATCTATGCCGTTCAGGACATCGAGGATGATGCGCTCGCGGGAATCGGGTCGAGCGCGCTTTTCTTCGGGCCCCATTTGCGGCGCGGGGTTGCGGGTCTTTATGCGGCCTCAGCTATTTTTATGGAAGCGGCGCTGGCGAGCGCGCATACGGGGCTCTTGGCGCAGGCGGGCCTCTTTCTGTTCGCGCTCCACCTCGCCTGGCAGGCCCTGCGGCTTGATCCCGCCGACGGTGTGATGGCGCTGCGCCTTTTCAGGTCGAACCGCAATGCAGGGCTGCTACTCTTTGGGGGTCTCGCGGCGGATGTATTGTCCGGTACCGCACTCTAAATCGCGTTCCGCCCGGCTCAACTTTTATTTTGGTCCCAGGAGTACACGAATAGCGCCGCCTTTTTATAAAGACACATACGTTGGCAGCCAGCCGCCTGGCGGCGCGAGATCCAGCCGCTCTTCGCGCCGTGAGGCCCGCCCTGAAATGAGAAAGATCTCGCCGCGGCAGGCCCAAACTCTGAGATCCGTCCACAGCGGCACGCCGTCAAAATCGATGGAGGCCTTTGGAACCCGCCTCTGCGCAACATAGGATTCGCCCTGCTTGAGGAGGCGCCGCAGCCGTGCACGCCCGGCATGCGCGCTATCGAGGAGCCCGTGGCCCGCAAAACCGTGCGCCGGTTTGAATACGAACGAATCTTTATGCTCTGCCAGCCAGTCGAGATTTTCTGGGCGCAGCAGATGCGTTTCGGGCACATGGGCGCTCAAAAGTTGCCTCTCAGAAGGCTTGATGCCCAGCTCTTCATCCCAGTGCGGGAAGGAGAGCCATTCGAGCAGCCTTTTGCCGCTTCGCGTGGAATATGTGAACGGGTTGGGTGCGGCATAAACCAAGCCTTTCTCATGAGCCGCCCGCAGCGCCGAGAACGCGGGAGATTGCCAAAGAAAGTCCGTCGAGCGGTTGACGATAAAACTGACGGGCGACTGCTCAAAAAACAGCTGACTGCCATTCCAGCTTGTCTGCGCCGCCGTTCCAACTTGTGTCTGGAAGCCGCGAGCGCGCAAAATATCGCAAAGCAGCGCGTGCTCTTGCCGGAATTTGCCTCTGCGCAAGGACTCTTCGTCATCGAGGATGAGAAAGAGCCCCTGCGGAATTTCGCCAAAGAAAGCCCTCGCCTCTTGCTCTACGAAATCTGCGATCTGCCGTCTGAATTGAGGCAAAGAGGCTGGAGCCGCGATCTCCCCGTTTGCGCCAAAGCCGGCCGCTTCCCAATAGAGGGCGTTGATGATGTTGGCGAAAAGGAAGCCCGAGCCATTGTCGTTGAACTCGATGAGCTTGAAACCTCCCTCAGCCGTAAGATGAAAATCCCACGCGCTGAAGAAGCAAATCTCGCGGCGCTTCGGCTGCGTGACAAAAACCTCTTGGCATGCCTTGGCTTGCCAGGACTCACGGTTCGTTACCTCGTCAAAGACACGGATGAAGCGCGCAACTTCCAAAAAAAGCGCGCGCCGAATAAGCTGAGAGCAGGGCGTGACCGAGAATTCCTGTGGCACGCGCGGAATTCCGGCATCATGAAGGGCGGCGAAGAAGCCCTCTCGAAGGGATGCATCGAGAGTCAAGATGGCCTCAGTTCATTTGGCCGCGGCTGACGGCTTCGGCCTGCGCGCGTTGTGCTGCCAGTAGAAGACAAAGAGCCCAAGGAGCAGAGCGCCTCCGAGGAGCCAGCGCAAAAGCCCAAAAAACGTTTGGCCAGCGGAGAATTTGAACTCGGCCGTGCTGCGCTCGCCGCGCGCTCCAATAAGGCTCACCATGAGCTGGCCGCCTTCGAAAGTGTGATCGATCGACAAGATTTTGTGCTTGCGGCTCTTCTGGGTAGAAAAAATCTCGAGCACGGCGGCGCCCTCGGAGCCGTGTGAAAAGGGAACAAGAGAGTCTTTTAAAATCCGTATCTCAACCGGAAGGTCGCGCACGCTTGGGCTGCCCAAATCAAAGACCACAATGGTTCTGCCAGCTGAGCGCAGTGCAATACTTTTCGTTCGAGTACTCCGGCTGACAGGCAGAAATTTCGATCGGCGTGCTCTCGATCACGATCTTGCACTCCTCCCGGGGGATTTGCGCTCTTGTCCATGCTGACCGCGAGGGCAGGCGCTGTGAGGAGAAAGGCTAAAGAGGGGAGAGGAGAAAATTCGTTATAGCGCGTTTGGCATTTGCGTTTCCAATTCGAAGCGGCCAATAGCGGGCAGGCGGTCAGGCCACACATTGCCGTTCGCAGGCCGGCCGCGAGCCTGCGAGCGGCCGGGCTGAGCAGAGCTGGCGCGTGCGGCGCTCGCGTGCCGGACAGCGCCAAAGCCGGTTTGCCGGGTATTTCAGCCGTGATATTGCTGGCGAATTCCGGCGAGCTGCTCGCAAGCTGTTCATGCGGCGGCATAGAAGCTGCTCTTTGCAAGCCAACTCTCGAGATCGCGCGCGGCGCGCAGGCTGATCGCGGCCTTGCGGTCAAGCCCCCGGGGTCTGCGCCGCAGACGCTCATCATCCCTCTCGCTCTCGAGCGGCGGGAAGAGCCCGAAATTAACGTTCATCGGTTGAAACGACGGCGGCCCCTCGTCGATCACCGCGACGTGGCCGCCGGTGATGTGATTGACCAGCGCGCCTAGAGCGGTGGTAGGCGGCAAAGGCGCGAAGGGCTCGCCTTTGCGCTCCGCGGCCGCCATCAACCCAACAGCAAGACCAATCGCGGCGCTCTCAACATATCCTTCGCAGCCGGTGATTTGTCCCGCGAACCTAATCCTCGGATCGGACTTGAGCCGCAACTCGCTATCGAGCAATTTGGGGGAATTCAAGAACGTGTTGCGGTGGATCCCGCCAAGGCGGGCAAAGCGCGCATTCTCAAGCCCTGGGATGGTGCGGAATATCTCGATTTGCGCCTGGTGCCTAAGCTTTGTTTGGAAGCCAACCATATTGTAAAGCGTGCCAAGCGCATTGTCTTGGCGCAGCTGCACGACGGCGTAGGGTTTGATGGCCGGAGTGTGCGGATTGGTGAGGCCGAAAGGCTTCATCGGCCCGTGCCGCAAGGTCTCGCGCCCGCGCTCCGCCATCACCTCAATCGGCAGGCACCCGCTGAAATAAGGTGTGCCATCGCCGGCAAGTTCATGCGCGCCCGCGCGGTCGGCCGCAACAAGCGCATCGACGAAAGCACAGTACTCGCTCTGCATCATCGGGCAATTGATGTAATCGGCGCCGCTTCCAGCCGGTCCCGCTCTATCGTAGCGCGACTGGAACCAGGCCTTTTTCATGTCGATCGAGTCGCGATGGACCACGGGCGCGATGGCATCGAAAAAGGCAAGATCCCGCTCGCCAGTTCGCGCCCGGATTGCCTCCGCCAACGCCGGCGAGGTCAAAGGCCCTGTGGCGATAATCACATTCTTCCAATCTTCTGGCGCCAGTCCGGCGACCTCCTCGCGAACAAGCCGAATCAGGGGATGCGCGGCGATAGCCTGTGTGACGCGCGCAGAAAAGCCATTGCGGTCGACCGCGAGTGCACCGCCCGCTGGAAGCTTATGCTCGTCCGCCGCAGCCATGATGAGCGAGCCGAGGCGGCGCATCTCCCGGTGCAAGATGCCGATTGCGCTCGTCGCCGGATCGTCGGCGCGGAATGAGTTGGAGCAAACAAGCTCGGCGAGGCCGCTCGTGCGATGGGCGGGAGTCTGGCGCTCCGGACGCATTTCATGCAGGACTACGGGGATGCGCCTCTGGGCGATCTGCCACGCGGCTTCGCTTCCGGCAAGGCCGCCGCCAATGATGTGGACCGGAGAGACAGGGTTAAAGCAGCCGGGCATGGACCAGAGCTTAGAGCATTTTTGCAGCTCTTTGAATTCTCGCAGCGCTGTTGAAGTTCGGCCGCATCTCATCAAAAAGGCTGCGCCGTTTAGCGCAGCCCTTCATGGGAGCCGGTTGCCGGCTTATTCGGCCTGGCCGGTCCGCGTTTCGTAGCGGTACTCGCCGCCGCGCGGCATGAAGCTCAGCACGATCCCTGTGAGGGTGCTCCCGGTCAGCACAACGATTGCACCCAGCACAATGAGCGCAACGAGGAACAGCGTTGCGGCGTAGGTCGCATTGGTGAGGGCCAAGATGCCGAGAACGACCGCGGAAAGGCCGCCAAGCGCCTGCATACCGGCGGAGCCGGATGCCATCTCGCTCGCCAGGAACTCGCCGCCAATCTGGCCAGCCGCCGTGCCCGTCATCGTCATCGCCGAGGCGCGCTTAAGGATATAAAGCTGCCAGACGGCATGGCTGCCGAGCACCAGAGCCGCGCCGAAGGCGATCACGCCCACGGATACGAGAACGGCCGGGTGAATGCCGATAAGCGCAAGAATGCCGAGCACGATGCCCGCGCAGCCAGTTAGGAAGACGGCCGCCAGCGAATTGCCGCCGCTAAACTGCACCGCAGTTGCTCCTCTTGCTCCTCCGGACATTGGAAAAATGAGCTGGCCCCATTCACCCAGCATGGTGCCGCCTTGGATGAGCAACGCCACGCCAAAGACGATGACCGCTATACTGCCAAGAACGTCTTGGTATATTCCCGCTAAAGCTAGTATGGCTAGGACAATGGTGGCGATGCCACCAATCGCATCCGCAAAGCCGCCATATGCGGCAGGCTCCCGCGTGAGGGTTTCCCCGAAGGTCATAGACATCGGTTTCTCCAATTCGTTCGGGATTATTTCCTGGAGGCTGGGCCTAGGCGAAGGGAGGCGTCTTAGGCCCGCTCGGTGCACCTTCAGGACTCGGTGCACCTTCAGGATAAGATGTATCCTTGAACTTCCGATTGGACAGACGGTTCCGGCCAACACCGATTTGCCGCAGCCGTCAAATCGTTGTGATGAAATGAATGAGCATATGGGCTTATCTGCACAATCGATCGTCCGGCTGTAACGGTATCGTTTGATCGACCGATTCTCTTGGCCGCAGCCATTGAACCTCTTCTGTGCATATGCGCCGTGCTGCTGGATTAAACATTGCCCTTTCGGCCCAAACTCAGACTCTTCTCATCTCAATCGATTGACCAGGCGCGACCCGCAGCGAGGGCCTTGCTCGCAGGCGAACAGATGCAACAAGCGTGGTGCAGCCGCAGATATCAAGGGGCCCGGCTTGGGGTTGAGCCTGAATTGAGGTTTAGCAAAAGGCGCAAGAAGCGGGCGCAAGCATAACACCACTTCTGCGGTCTCACGCGCGTTTCGGTCTCATGCACGTTTCGGTCTCACGCGCGTTTCGGTCTCATGCGCGGTTTGATGTTGCGCGGTTTGATGTGATGGCTCGTTTGAACGCTCTGGCACGCTTTGCCTCAAAAGAAAGCGCCCGCCGGGGAGGAGCGGCGGGCGCTTCTGGCTGGCGGGCACAATGGCGCCGGGCTCGCCAGCGTGGCCGAAGTGCCGCAATGGGCTAGTTGCGGCTCCGTTACAGCCCAGGGGAGAGCTTCCCAGGGCACACGAGCTTGATCACCACCTCTGCTGCGAGAAGGATCGCAAGTCACCGGCACACTGTCCCGGCACTTGCCGCCTCGCTTGCTCACATCCCTAACGCGCGGCACGCTTCTCGCACGACACTCTTTCGCGGAGTTTTCGCTTGATGTTGTACGCAACCCCCTTTTGGCTGTGGCCGCTGCCCTCGTGTTTTATTTTGCTGCAGCGCAAAATACCCCGTCCGGCCCCGCGGCAGCAATATTAAAACCGGAGCCGTGTTATGCTTTTTTGCATATCTGGGGCCACGGCAACAGGAGCTAGGATGTGCGGCCAGAATGGGCGTCTATCCTTGCGTGAGGCTTACGCGCATTCAGTGCCTTGAGACCTCCATCGCGCCCGGATTAAGCCGGATTGAATTGGCGGAAGGCTCTCTCATCGCTCGATGGCCCTGCGGCATCGACCGCGCCGAATTCGCCTTTCAGCTTTTTCACATGGTGATAATGATACATGCTTAGCCTCGTCCTCACGCTGTGCTTCGCATGCGGCCGCAACTCGGCCGGGCTGGGAGGTTCCGTCGATTTGAGAGGCCGCGGTTTGACTCTGAGTGGAGCGGAATGCGCGGGCCAACGTTGATTTTGGTGCAAAGGAACCCGCTAAGTGCGAGCGAGGTTATCCATTGCCGCGCCTTGCGTGAGCGAGGCTACGGCAGGGAGGTAAGCTATGAAGAACGGACTCGCGCTTGTTCTGGGCCTAGTGGGACTTAGCATCCCGGGCTTCGCTTCAGCCGGGCAGACGCAGCCAAAATTCGCTTCGCCTGACGAATTGACTTACAAGAATTTCCCGGGTGTGCCGGAATGTCTGGCCGTGGGTGTCGTCTCGGGCAACCCCGCGAGCGGCCCCTCGACCGTCCTGCTGAAATTTGCTCCTAAGTGCGACACCGCAATGCATTGGCACAGTGCCAACGAGCAGCTTGTGATTGTCAAGGGTAACGGAACCATGCAAGTGGAAGGAGAAGCCGCGAGACCGGTCGTGGCGGGCGGCTATGTGATGCAGCCTTCCAAACATCCGCACCGCTTTATTTGTGATGCCAGCAACGGGTGCCTGATCTATGCCGTAAGCGACGCCAAGTTCGATATGCATTATGTCGACGACTCGGGCAAGGAAATCTCGCTCGATGAGGCACAAAAGCGGGCCAATAAAATGTGAGCGTGGCCCCTTGATCGGGGCCTTACACCGTCTGCTGGCGGTCTCCAGGCAAGGCTCGCCGCTCGAGGACTTCACGCAAATAGCGCCCGGTGTGGCTTTGCTTAGCTCTCGCAATCTTTTCCGGCGGGCCAGCAGCCACGATCTTGCCTCCGCCATCGCCCCCCTCTGGGCCAAGGTCGATGATCCAGTCGGCCGTTTTCACGACTTCGAGATTATGCTCAATTACGATTACGGTGTTGCCTTGGGCCGTAAGCTCATGCAGCACTTCGAGGAGCTTGGCGACGTCGTGAAAATGCAGCCCCGTTGTCGGCTCATCGAGAATGTAAAGCGTGCGGCCCGTTGCGCGTTTTGACAGCTCCTTCGCCAGCTTGACCCGCTGCGCCTCGCCGCCCGACAACGTTGTAGCCGGCTGGCCGACCTTGATATAGCCGAGGCCGACGCGCGAAAGCGTCGAGAGCTTCTCGCGGATCGCGGGCACGGCCTTAAAGAGCTGGCTAGCCTCTTCAACCGTCATGCCGAGAACGTCGGCGATCGAACGGCCGCGGTATTTCACTTCGAGGGTCTCGCGATCATAACGTTTGCCCTTGCAGACGTCGCAAGTGACATAGACATCGGGCAAAAAATGCATCTCGATTTTGATAACCCCGTCACCCTGGCATGCCTCGCACCGGCCGCCCTTGACATTGAACGAGAAGCGCCCAGGCTGATAGCCGCGCGCCTTGGCTTCAGGGAGTCCGGCAAACCATTCCCGTATCGGCGTGAAAGCGCCCGTATAGGTCGCGGGATTTGAGCGCGGCGTGCGCCCAATCGGCGATTGATCGATATCAATGACCTTATCAAGCTGTTCAAGGCCATCGATGCGCTCGTGCGGGGCCGGACTTTCCGCCGCGCCGTTGAGGCGGCGCGCGGCGGCCTTATAGAGGGTTTCGATAATCAGCGTTGATTTTCCGCCGCCCGAAACGCCGGTCACACAAGTCAGAAGGCCCAGAGGAACCTCTGCCGAGATGTTCTTCAAGTTATTGCCGCTAGCGTTAATGACGGTGAGCACGCGCGCAGGATCTGGCGTGCGCCGCCCGGCTGGAATAGGAATCTCCCGCACGCCGCTGAGATATTGGCCGGTCAGCGAATTCTTGTTCGCCATTATTTCGGCCGCGCTGCCTTGCGCGACAATCTCGCCGCCGTGAATGCCAGCTCCTGGACCGATATCGACGATATGATCGGCGGCAAGAATTGCGTCTTCGTCGTGCTCGACGACAATAACAGTATTGCCGAGATCGCGAAGCCGGCGCAACGTGCCAAGAAGCTTGGCATTGTCGCGCTGGTGCAGCCCGATCGACGGCTCGTCGAGCACATAGAGCACACCGGTAAGCCCCGAGCCGATTTGCGAGGCAAGCCTGATCCTCTGGCTCTCGCCGCCGGAGAGGGTGCCGGATGAGCGCGATAGCGTGAGGTAATCGAGACCGACATCGACGAGAAAGGAAAGCCTCTCCGAAATCTCCTTGAGAATGCGGCGCGCGATTTCGCCGCGCTTGGCATCGAGCTTCACTGGCAGGGCGGCAAACCACTCGCGCGCGGCGCGCACTGAGAGCTCTGTCAGCTCGCTGATGTTGCACCCATCGATCTTCACCGCGAGCGCCTCTGGGCGAAGCCTAGCTCCTTTGCACGCCGAACAGGGCGACGCCGTCATATACCGCGCGATGTCCTCCCGCGCCCACTCGCTCTCGGTCTCATGATAGCGGCGCTCGAGGTTCTTCACGACGCCTTCGAAAGGTTTCAGCACATCGTAGCTGCGCAGCCCATCATCATAGGTGAAGCGCACGGCCTCTTCGCCCGAACCGTAGAGGATTACATCCCGTGCTTGCTGCGGAAGGCTTTCGAAACGCGTATCGAGGCGGAATTTGAAATGTTTGGCAAGCGCCTCAAGGGTTTGCTGATAATAGGGCAAGCTTGAGCGCGCCCACGGCGCAATCGCGCCGTTGCGCAGGCTCAGTTTGGGGTTGGGGACAATGAGGCCGGGGTCTCCCGTCTGCTCAACCCCAAGCCCGCCGCAATGCGGGCATGCGCCGAAGGGATTGTTGAAGGAAAAAAGCCGCGGCTCGATCTCCGGGATCGTGAACCCCGAGACGGGGCAGGCGAATTTGGATGAAAAGACAAGCCGCTTGGGAGCGCCGCTTTCATCGGCTTCGCCCGCCAATTCGGCGATCGCGATGCCATCGGCAAGTTCGAGCGCGGTCTCGATGCTCTCGGCTAGCCTTGCTTCAATTCCCGGCCGCACCACGATTCGGTCCACGACCACATCGATGTTGTGCTTGAGCCTTTTGTCGAGCTGAGGCGCATCGGCAATCTCGTAGAATGCGCCATCGATCTTGAGGCGCTGAAAGCCGCGCTTCATGAACTCGGCGATCTCTTTGCGGTACTCGCCCTTGCGGCCGCGGATGACGGGCGCGAGGAGGTAGAGTCTTGTGCCTTCGGCGAGCGCAAGCACCCGGTCGGCCATTTGGCTGACCGTCTGACTCTCGATTGGCAGCCCCGTTGCCGGGGAGTAGGCAATCCCAATCCGCGCAAAGAGCAGCCGCATATAATCGTAGATCTCGGTGACGGTGCCGACCGTCGAGCGCGGATTCTTCGAGGTCGTCTTCTGCTCGATGGAAATGGCGGGCGAAAGGCCGTCGATTTGATCGACGTCCGGCTTTTGCATCATCTCCAAGAACTGGCGCGCATAAGCTGAAAGCGATTCGACGTAGCGGCGCTGGCCTTCGGCATAGATCGTGTCGAAGGCCAGCGAGGACTTGCCCGAGCCGGAGAGCCCCGTGAAAACCACGAGCTTATCGCGCGGGATCACGAGATCGACATTCTTGAGATTGTGCTCCCGCGCGCCGCGGATCACGATCCCCCGTCCGCCAAAAGGACTTCCGGGCTGTGGCTGAGCGGCGCGGGCGCAAGCGGGCGCACGCGGGTGAGAGCTCGCTTGCTCTGTTGTGGCGCCTGTCTTCTCCTGAACGGCGCGGGAGGAGGGCTTTGCTGAATTCATAAAACTAGATCGGCGGACCCCGTCGCGGCAGGTTGAGGAAAATCCCGAATTGCGGCCGCCAATTTAATGGGCCCTCCCGGATATACCATTACTTTCGCGCGGCTACTTTCGCGCGGCGCGGGCGGGGTCCACGCCGCTCCCGTGGCTGGCCGGAACACCCCGGAAGCGCTTGCAGGGTCTCCGGGCGGGGCCCAACGTGGCCCTGGCCGGCGGCTTGTAAACAGCGCCCCGATTGACAGATTTATTTTTGCTGGCCTAATTCGCTAGACTTGAAAAGAGTTGGAGCGACCTAATCTTGTGGCCAGACGGCCTGCGGCTGCCCTGGAGCAAGCTCGAGGCAGTCCGATTTGACCGGTTGAGGAGCGAATGCCAGACCTCCCGCCCTTGATTGCCTTCGATGCCGACGATCTCGCGGTGGTCGCGGCCAATCTTCAGGACGCATTGGTGCGGGTCAGAGACATGGCTTATCTGCCCCAGTCGAAGCGGTTCGCCATGGTTGCGTCGCGGTTTGATTGGCTTAAGGCCGTCTCAAACAGTGGCAGACGCCCGGGCTGCGAGCGTTGCCAGACGGGGCTCCATTTCGGGAGGGTCCTCAAGGCCTCCTGCCTCGGGTTTAATTGCAAAGATCAAGATCTCCTTCTCAATCTCCTCGATATCCAGTTTAAGGAAACCCAACCGCCCTCCGGATATATCGAGCTCATTTTTTCCGGGGGCCGGGCGCTGCGGCTTGAAGTCGAATGCGTCGAGGCCGAAGTCAGGGACCTCGGCGTGCGCTGGAAGGCGCGGTCAGCGCCTTGCCATCCGATTGAGGCTGGATGGGCAAAGGCATGACGCGCTCATAGTCGAAAATCTGTTCCGCCCGGCTGGCTTGCCCTCTGCCATTGCCCATGCCATACTTCTCTCCCGGCGGGAGGAACTCGGAATGAAGTGCGCGAAAGCTGGCTTTGCGGCTCTGGCATTTGGGTTGGCCTTTACCCTCATGCCTGCTCCCTCCAGTGCAAGGCCGCTTGGGACCGTCGAGGCCATGCCTTTCTACGGCCTGCCCTATCCCAATTATTACGTCTACCGCCCGCCGAAGATGGACTGCTATGCCTTCCAAGAGGTCTGGGATCTTCTTGAGGGCCAGAAGATTGTGCCGGTCTATATTTGCGGCGAACCCGTCCGGGCGGCCTACTGAGCTCCTTAACCGCCGGCTTCTCAATCGCAGCTTCGCAAGCACGGCGGGCGCCATGACCGCCCTTTAAACCAGGGGCGCGCGCACTCGCTGCCCCCGCCGCCGGGCCCTAAATTGCGTTCATAGCCGGTGAATTGCCCGGTTAATGGCTTGAAGAAGGCTTCGGGGCAGGCCATCATCGCAAGGCGTTCGCCTTAGCTCCGCGAGAACACTGCCGCCCGAAAAAAGCCTCTCCATGATGTTTACCGCGGAGAGCAATCCGCCCGATTCGATGAGCCGGATCTTTAGAGATACCGGCTTTATCCACCTCCATGTGCACAGCTCTTATTCGCTGCGCGAAGGGGCCATCACGGCCGCAAAGCTCGCCGCGCTTGCCATTGCGGACGCGATGCCCGCGCTTGCGATGACCGACACGAACAATCTTTTCGGCGCTCTCGAGTTTTCCGAAAAGCTCGCCAAAGAGGGTGTCCAGCCTATTACGGGGATTAATATCACAATTGATTTTCAGGATGCGAAGGCTGGGGCCGGCGGCAGCCGTTTGCCCATCGTTCTCTTGGCCAAGAACGCCGCAGGCTATGACAATCTTAAGCATCTTGCCTCGCGCGCATGGCTCGATCCGGCGCCCGCTGAGCCTCCGCACGTGCTCATCGCCCGTCTCGAAGGGCGCACGGAGGGCCTCATTGCCCTCACGGGCGGGCCGGATGGGCCCCTTGACCGGGCTTTCGCGCAAGGCAGATCAGAGGCGGCTTTCGCGCGGGCGGGACTGCTCGAAAAGCTCTTTCCCGGCAGACTTTACATTGAACTTCAACGCCACGGCCTCTCCTCCGAGCGGGCGATCGAACCGTTCTTGCTCGACCTTGCCTACCGAAAATCTTTGCCGCTTGCCGCGACGAACCAAGTCTACTTCGCTGCCCGCTCTGATTACGAAGCACATGATGCCTTGATCTGCATCGCCGACGGGCGTGTCTTGAGCGACAGCGAACGCCGCCAGCTCTCGCCCGAGCATTATTTCAAGACGCGTGCGGAAATGTGCGCGCTGTTTTCCGATCTTCCTGAAGCAACGGCCAACACCGTGGAGATTGCGCTGCGCTGTGCCTTCCGGCCGCTCACCCGCAAGCCGATTCTGCCGCGCTTTTCCACCGCAACCGATGCGCAAGGCGAGGCCAGGGAGCTGCGCGCGCAAGCTGAAGCCGGCTTGGCCCAGCGTCTTGCCGCGCATGGCCCGGCGCCTGGCGCAACAGAGGAGGACTACCGCACGAGACTGGGTTACGAGCTCGACATCATCATCAAGATGAAGTTTCCCGGCTATTTCCTAATCGTTGCGGATTTCATCAAATATGCCAAATCACGCGGAATTCCGGTCGGGCCGGGGCGCGGTTCGGGTGCGGGCTCGCTCGTGGCCTATGCGCTCACAATCACCGATCTCGATCCCATTCGCTTCGGGCTCCTCTTTGAGCGCTTCCTTAATCCGGAGCGCGTTTCCATGCCCGATTTCGACATCGACTTTTGCCAAGAGCGGCGCGACGAGATCATCGCCTATGTGCGGGGCCGCTATGGCGCGGACAGAGTGGCGCAGATCATCACCTTCGGCACTTTTCTTGCGCGTGGCGTGCTGCGCAATGTGGGACGCGTTTTGCAAGTTCCTCTCGGACAGGTCGATAAGCTCGCGAAGCTCGTGCCGCACAATCCCGCGGCGCCCGTGAGTCTTAAACAAGCGATCGAATCGGAGCCGCGCCTTAAAGAGGCTCAAGAGGCTGATCCGCGCATCGCCAAGATGCTCAATATCGCGCAGACACTCGAGGGGCTTTATTCCAACGCCTCGACCCATGCAGCGGGAATCGTGATTGCCGACCGGCCGCTCGAGCAGCTTGTGCCGCTCTATCGCGACCCGAAGTCTGACATGCCCGCGACCCAGTTCAATATGAAATGGGCCGAGGCCGCTGGTCTCGTCAAATTCGACTTTTTGGGTCTCAAGACGCTTACGGTCATCGCGAGCTGCATCAAGCTTCTCAAGAAGCGGGGCATCGAGATCGATCTTGCGAGCATTCCGCTCGATGACGAGAAGACTTATGGCATGCTCGAGCGAGGCGAGACGGCCGGCGTGTTCCAGCTCGAAAGCGCAGGCATGCGCAGGGCGCTCGCCGATATGCGAGCCGACAGGTTTGAGGATATCGTCGCGCTTGTTGCCCTCTACAGGCCTGGGCCGATGGCAAATATTCCTGTCTATTGCGCAGTCAAGCGCGGTGAGGAGCGGCCGGACTATATCCATCCGAAGATTGCGCCAATCCTCAAGGAGACCTTTGGCGTCGTTATCTATCAAGAACAAGTGATGCAAATCGCCCAGGTCCTCGCCGGATATTCGCTAGGCGAGGCCGATTTGCTGCGCCGCGCGATGGGCAAAAAAATCAAGGCTGAGATGGCAGCACAGCGCGCACGGTTCGTCTCCGGCGCCATTGAGCGCGGACTTGAGCAAGCGAAGGCGGATGAAATTTTCGATTTGCTCGCGAAATTCGCGGATTATGGTTTTAACAAGAGCCATGCCGCGGCCTATGCGCTAATCGCCTATCAGACCGCCTATCTCAAGGCCAATTATCCAGTGGAATTTCTCGCCGCCTCGATGACCCTCGACAAATCGAACACCGATAAGCTCGCGGAATTTTGTGCCGAGGCGCGCAGACTGGAGATTAAAGTGCTGCCGCCGTCCGTGCTGACATCGGGAGCGGATTTCGAGCCTGCCTCGTTCGAGGGTAGGCCTGCGATTCGTTACGCGTTGTCCGCAATCAAGGGCGTTGGAGAAGCGCAGGCGCGGGCGCTCGAAGCGATCAATCAGCGCGGAGCCGGCAAGGCGCCTTTCACGGACGTGACCGGCTTTGCGGCAAGGCTCGATCCCCAGGAAATCAATAAGCGAACCCTCGAATGCCTCGCTTCGGCGGGCGCTTTCGACGAGCTCGATCCAAACAGGGCCTCAATCTTCGCAGGCGCCGAAGCCATTCTTGCGTTTGCCAACCGCCAGAAAGAAGAACGCCTCGCCGGTCAAAGCGCTTTGTTCGGATCCGAAAATCCCGGCACAATTTTACTGCCGAAATCAGATTCCTGGCCGCTCGCCGAGCGGCTGCAGCGCGAGTTCGAGTCAATCGGATTCTTCCTCTCCGGCCATCCCCTCGATGCTTATGCTGGAATTCTTGCGCGCCTCGGGGTGCAGCGCTTCGCGGAGTTCGCGGCCGCCGTCAAGCAAGGCGCATCGGCAGGCAGGCTTGCGGCAACCGTTCTCGACAGGACAGAGCGGCGGACCAAATCGGGCGCGAAAATAGGGATTGTTCAGCTTTCAGACCGATCGGGCCAATATGAAGCGATCCTTTTCCAAGAAGGCCTCAATCAATACCGCGATTTGCTGGAGAAAGGCGCCTGTGTTCTCCTTGGCTTTCAGGCTTCCGTAGAAGGCGAGGATGTGCGCATGCGCGTCGTTTCGGTTGAGCCTCTCGACCTGGCGGCAAGCCGCATTGGAAAGGGTTTGCGGATCACCCTACGCGACGAACATCCGCTGCCCGAGATCGCGCGCAGGCTTTCCGTCCAAGGAGACGGCGAGGTCTCGCTGGTTCTCATCACCTCAGATGGCGAGGTGGAGATTAAATTGCCCGGAAAGTTCTCCGTCTCGGCGCAGATAGCAGGGGCGCTCAAGTCAGTGCGAGGGATTATTTCGGTCGAGCATGTGTGAGCGCGGCGAGAAAGAAATCCAGCCCCAAGAAGCCGGATGAGAAGGCGAAGAAACGTGCGCTCATTACACGGAACAGGCAGAGAGAAGGCCCCTCTGCCTGTTACGCTGCCTTAGACGGCATGGCCCAAAGCTCAGCCCAACGCTTTCACGATGCCATCGACCATTTTCTTGGCATCGCCAAAGAGCATGATTGTATTGGGGCGGTAGAACAATTCGTTGTCGATTCCAGCGTACCCCGAAGCCAAGCTGCGTTTGACAAAGAGCACGTGTTTGGCATGCTCGACATCAAGGATTGGCATCCCGTAGATGGGCGAGGACGAATCGGTCTTCGCCGCCGGGTTCGTCACGTCGTTGGCGCCGATCACGAACGCGACGTCCGTCTCAGCGAACTCAGGATTGATATCGTCGAGCTCGAACACCTCGTCATAGGGGACATTGGCCTCGGCGAGGAGGACATTCATATGGCCCGGCATGCGTCCTGCCACCGGATGAATTGCATATTTGACCTCTATGCCCTTGGCCTTGAGCAGGTCGGCCATCTCCCGCAGCGCATGCTGGGCCTGGGCAACCGCCATTCCGTAGCCCGGGACGATGATGACCTTCTTCGCGGAACTGAGGATTTTGGCAGCCTCCTCGGCGCTGCCTGACTTGACCGGCCGGGCCTCGGATTCGGCCGGGGCCGCGGGCGCGACCGTCTCGCCACCAAACCCGCCAAGGATCACCGAGATGAACGACCGGTTCATCCCCCGGCACATGACATAGGAGAGAATGGCACCCGAGGAGCCGACGAGCGCGCCGGTGATGATGAGCGCGAGGTTGGCGAGAGTGAATCCGACCGCGGCCGCCGCCCAGCCGGAATAGGAGTTGAGCATCGAAATTACGACCGGCATATCGGCGCCGCCGATGGGGATGATAAGCAAGACTCCGAGGGCGAGCGAGACCAGGACAATCATCCAATAGACGAAGTGGGCCTCGGTCGGCAGGAAGGCAAAAATGAAGATGGCGAGCAGCACCCCAAGGCCGATGTTGATCGCATGCCGGTTCTCGATCAGGATCGGATTGCCGGTCATCCGCTCGTCGAGCTTCAAAAACGCGATCACCGAGCCTGTGAAGGTGATTGCGCCAATCGCCGCGCCAAGCGACATCTCGAGCAAGGTCGAGGCATGGATCTCATTGGGCACGCCGAGCCCAAAGCCCTGCGGGGCATAGAGCGCGGCTGCCGCAACAAGCACCGCCGCAAGTCCAATCAGGGCATGGAACAAGGCGACAAGCTGAGGCATCGCCGTCATTTGGATCGTGCGCGCCCGCCAGATGCCAATCGAGCCGCCGAGCGCGACCGCCACAACGATCCAGAAGAAAGATGAGAAGCCCCACGGCAGCTGATAAAGGACGGTTGTGCCCGCGGCGATCGCCATGCCGATAATGCCATAGCGGTTGCCTTTGCGCGCCGTCTCGGGAGAAGAGAGGCCGCGCAAGGCGAGCACAAAGAGCACACCTGCAGTCAGATATAAAAGGGCTGCGAGATTTGCGTTCAGCATCGGCTCAGCCCTTTTTCTTGAACATCGATAGCATGCGCTCGGTCACGAGGAAGCCGCCAAAAATATTGACCGATGCAAGGGTGAGCGCGATGAAGCCAAACAGTCTCGCGGTGCTTGCGCCCTCCCCAGCGCCTGGGTCGATGCCCGCTGTCAGCAGCGCGCCGACAACAATGACCGACGAGATTGCGTTCGTCACTGACATAAGCGGCGTGTGAAGAGAGGGCGTGACAGACCAGACGACATAATAACCAACGATCACCGCCAGCACGAAGATCGCAAGTCGGAACACGAAGGGATCAATGGCGCCGCCGCTCGCCGCTGACGCGCCCGCGGCGATTTGCTCGGCGTAAGACTGTGCACTCTCGGCGGCATGCTTGGCCGCCTGAGCAGCGGACTGGATTTTCTCCATCAATTGCGGATCGATTTCTGCTGCCATCTCATTCCCTCCTCATTGTGTTTCTTATCGCTCGATCTTTAAGCTCATCCTCCGGGGATGCTTGGATGAACGACAACTCCCTCTTGGGTGAGCAGCGTCGCCCTTACGAGCTCGTCGTCCCATTTGATGGCGAGCGACTTGGTCTTGGGGTCGATCATCGTCTCGGCGAAAGCCAGAACATTCTTTGCGTAAAGCGCCGAGGCGGTGGCTGGGAGCCTGCCTGCCATGTTCAGATGGCCAACGATCTTGACACCATTCTTAGAAGTCACGGTTTCGCCTGGCTCCGCGAGCTCGCAATTGCCGCCGCGCTCGACCGCAAGGTCGATGATGACCGAGCCGGGCCGCATCGACTCGACCATCGCCGCCGTGACGAGGATGGGCGCGGGCCTGCCCGGGATCAGAGCCGTCGTGATGACGATGTCTTGCGACGCGATATGCGAGGCGATGAGCTCTGCCTGCTTTGCCCGGTAAGCTGGGGACATTTCCTTGGCGTAGCCGCCAGCTGTCTCCGCTTGCTTGAACTCCTCGTCCTCGACGGCGACAAATTTGGCGCCGAGCGATGTGACTTGCTCTTTGGTCGCTGGCCGCACGTCGGTCGCGGTCACGACCGCGCCGAGCTTGCGGGCGGTCGCGATCGCCTGAAGACCGGCGACCCCCACACCCATGACGAAGATCTTGGCCGGCTGGATCATGCCTGCCGCGGTCATCATCATCGGGATCACGCGGCCATATTCTGCGGCGGCATCGATCACCGCCCGGTAGCCCGCCACATTGGCCTGGCTTGAGAGCACGTCCATGGCCTGGGCGCGGGTGATGCGTGGCATGAATTCCATCGCAAACGCGTGATAGCCCGCCGCCGCCAACGCCTGCAGCGCTTCGGCGTGGCCATAAGGGTCCATGATGGCGATGAGGGCAGCGCCTTTCCTGGCGCCGGAGAGCTCGTGCACGGTTGGGCGGCGGACACGAAGAACGATATCGGCGTCCTTGACTGCAAACGCGCCGCTTTGTGCGATTTCGGCACCCGCCTGGGCATAATCCGCGTCTAGAATGCCCGATTTGACGCCCGCGCCAGCCTGAACTTTGACCTGCGCCCCGAGGCTAATGAATTTCTTAACCGTCTCCGGCGTTGCCGCAACGCGGGTTTCGGCCGGGTTGGTTTCGGCGGGAATGGCAATCAGCATGATTGACTCCACAGGGACTTGGTTCAACCCAGACCGATTTTACCGCCCCGGTCAAGCCGGGTGCAACGAAGACGCCGGCCCGGCTTCAGCCGAAGAAGAGGGCCAGGAGGGCGAGAATAACGGCCACGCCCGCAAGGGTGTACTGCACGAGCCGGAGGAACATCCGGTAAGTTCTCTCGTGCTCGGCGTAATCCATGGCGGGATTTAACCCGCGTGCTTCGCTTTCGGCCATTTTGTCCTCTTGCCGATCCGGTTCCATTGCCCTAGCTTTCGCAATGATTTTTGCTGCGCGCAAGAGGGAAAAGCCGCACAGCCGCCAATTTTGTGCCCTGCAGCGCTGCTTGAGAAATGCTTATGGAATCACCTGCGGAGCGCGGCATTTAGGCGCAGGCCGCTGCCGGGATCTTCGGCCGTGGAGCGGGCTAGGGCGGAGATGGAAGGCGTGCTCTTGCCAGCGCGGCCGCCTGCCGCTTGCCGAGCTCCGCCGCCGAGAATTCGCCCATCGTCTCATGAAAAAGGCCGTGGAAATTGAGCCTTGCATCGAGATGCAAGAAAGCGGCGCCGAGGCCGATTGCGGCCCGGTCCATGAAGACGAACTCGCGCGGAACCAAGACGGGTCCCTCCTGCTTCAAGGCCTGGTGCACGGTAAAGGCTTCCTTGCGGCCATATTGGGCGGGCGAGACTCCATCCGCCACCGTGCGCACACGGTCATCGAGTATGGGTGAGTAAATGAACCGCGCCCAAATGTTCAAGGTCTTAGCGAGCTCCCGGGTGAGGCCGCGAAAGCCCCAGGTCCGGTAGGCGTGCACCGTCCGCTCGAAGTCGTTGTGCAGGAGGCCCTCGTAAAGATCGACCACGCCGCCGACGAATTTGGGAGCGAAGATTCGGATGCAGCCATAATCGAGGAGGTTGATTCCGCTAGCTTCTGCCTGTCCGCCGTCCGCGGCAAAGACCGTGTAATTGCCAAGGTGCGGATCGCCATGGATGACGCCATACCGGCAAAAGGGGATCCACCAAGCCTTGAACATGGCTTTGGCGATACTATTGCGGGCCTCCTGCCCGGCACGCTTGAAATCGAGGAGCCTTCGGCCCTCGAGCCATTCCATGGTCAACAACCGCCCCGTCGAGAGCTCATCGCGCACGTGAGGCACCCGGACCTCCTCGATGGCGCCAAGGATGCCGCCATAGAGCGCCGCGTGCCTGGCCTCTCGCTCGTAATCAAGCTCCTCGCGCACGCGCTCGCCGATCTCTTTGGCTATTTCGCGTGTGTCGAAGACCGGATTGAGCCGCCGGTGCAGCGCGAAGACGACATCGAGCTGCCGCAGGTCGGCTTCGACGGCTGAGCGCATATCCGGGTATTGAAGCTTGCAGGCGAGTGCGGTGCCGTCCTTCGCCCGTGCCCGATGGACCTGACCGAGCGAAGCCGCCGCCGCCGGCTGCAGATCGAAGCTCTCGAAGCGCGACAGCCAACCTGGCCCGAGCTCCGCCTCCATCCGCCGCTTCACGAAAGCCGCACCCATCGGCGGCGCCTCACTTTGGAGCTTTTGCAGCTCGGCGGCATATTCGGGAGGGAGAAGATCGGGGATGGTCGCCATCATCTGGGCGACTTTCATCATCGGGCCTTTGAGACCGCCAAGCGCCTGGGCCAGAGCCGGCGCATGAGAGCCCCGTCCGCCGAGGAGGCGCGCACCGGCCATCCGGGCGGCGACAGTGCCCATATTGGCGCCAACGCGCGCATAGCGCGCGGCGCGGGCAGTAAACCGGTTGGCTTCGTTGTCCTGCATCCAGAATGGCTCAAAAGTGCCGCGGTGGAACTTGCGGGGCAGCTTTGCTTTGCCAGGTTCCGGGCGCGGACAGGGGCAAGGCTTGCATACGCCAACCCAAATGCGCAATGACCCGAAGCCGCGCGGTCCGCCGCCGCAAGCGATTATTTTTGTGGGCTTACTTATTACTTAAGTATGCCAGGGGCTCTCCGCTATTGAGGCCGCGGCCGTCCGGCCGAACGGGGCCTGGGACATGATGTCTTCCCGCTTTACCAGCCTTTTGACGGGCGGGCCCATTCGAAAATGTACCAAAGGACCAGCGCAAAGATAACCAAAAGCGAGAGCAGGACCATAAAGGCAAGGAGTCTCGCCGGCCATTTGTATTTGAGGTACCGGCGAGGCGCCCCGGCCGCGCTGGGAGGCAGCCGCAAAGTAAAGCCGCCCAGCCAAAGGCAAGCGGCGGCTGTTATCGTGCCTGTGTCACTGATTGATAGGAGGCATCCGGGGTAGGCGGGCCTGCCCTCATCAAAGCCGATTTCAACGGCCGAGAGGCCTTGGGCCGGCTCGCCCGCAGCCCCCGATTTTATGATCGCCCGTTTTGCGGCAAGAAGGCCCTGAAACGCGGCCTTGGCAACTGGCTGTTTCAGGCAATGAGCGATCTCCGAGGCGGTGAAGTTCGCCCGATAGAATTCATCGCGCGTAAAATCCTCGGCATCGGGAAGATCCGCCACATTACTGATTTCGATCCCGAGCCCCTTCGCTCCTTGCAAGGCGCCGGCCGGAACCGGTGCCTGAGCGCCCTCGATGGCTACGGGCGTGATCTGCACGACTGCGCTCTTGCCATCGCTGAGGCTTGTGATCGTGAAGCGGCTTTGGTCGGTCATCGATTGAGGCCCCGCTTGCCGGCGCGCGTGCGCCACCCGCAGAACATAACCGGCAGCAGTTACATTGCAAGGCGGCGGCGGCGCCTGCTTTCCCAATGCTGCCACAACGCGGCGCGGCGGCTAAAACACCATTCTTACGCCGCCATAGAAAGAGACCGGCGGAAGAGGTGTAACCATGCGCGGGTCATTCGTGAAGATGATGGGAGTCGCTTGCTGGGCGCCGGTGCTGGTGTCAAAGAAAGTGCCGTAGGTCGCGTTTCTGTTGTTGAAGAGATTGTTGATAAGCCCGAAGATCTGGACGTTATCGGTCAGCTGGTAGTTCGCATGCAGATTCGTAGTCCAATACAATGGCAGCTTTGGATTCTGGTTGGCGTCGTCTCCAACAAGGTACTGGGCGCCTGCGATCAGCACGTCGGCGCCAAATCTAAATTTGGAGGTGAACGCATACTCCATGCCGAATTTAACGAGATGGCGCGGAATTCCGGGGATGTGATCGCCCGGGGTCACAAATACATTTCCATCGGCATTGGCAAAGGGATTGTTCGGAGACGCCAAGAACTTCGCAAATTGGTAAGTTGCATCGACAAAGGCGTAATTCATATAGGCCATGAGATTCCCATAATGAAAGACAACCTCCGCCTCGGCGCCTTGCCGCAGGGTTGATGGCACATTGCTAAAAAACTGGCGTCCCGGAATCGTGCTCGCGAGCGCGATAATGTCGTTCGTGCTGTTTGTGCGAAAGAAGCCGGCCTTCCAATCCACGCGGCCCGTATCGAGCACGGCTTGCCCGCCACGCAGGCCGGCCTCGAGGGTGTGCGCGACCACCTGCTGCAAGGGAGGATCGGAAACAAGAGAGTTTTCAAGGATGCACGGCCGGTTTGGATCGGCGCAATCGAGTTCGAGCGGGGTAGGCGCGCGGTTCGCCTCGGAATAGCCGCCGTAGGCGGTGATCGTGGGCAAGATCTTATAGGTTAGTCCCGCAACCGGATTGATCCGCGAGAAAGTATCGTTGATATTGAGCCCAGGAGCCTGGCCTGTGGCATCTTCCGTGACAATTTGCGCGAAATTAAACCGTGCGCCGGCGGTCAGGGCTAGCTCAGGTGTAATGTTGAAAGTATCGAGTGCATAGATACCATAATAGGCCGTGCTGCCGGTGAGAAAGGTTGGCACATAGCCAATCTCTCCTGCGGTGCTAATGATCTCGCCCGACCCTGGGAAGGGTCCATTGCCGACTATAAGATTGGGGAAGATTGCCCCGAGCTGGCTCTTTGCGCCGAAGCTAAGCAGGCTGCGATCGACGCTCGCGCCGAATGTAAAATAATTCGTGTGATCGAAGAATTTGTCTCTATTGGTGGCTTGCAGCGCCATGCCGAGAGCCGTCGCGTGGATAGAGGTGCGGTCGATCGTGCCATATGGGACGCTATTCGTGAATGGAATGGGCTTGCCGTCCTGGCCAAAGATCACGAATGCGCCCCCGTTGGTGACATCTGGGAAACTGTCCGAAGAAAGGCAAAGAAAGCCTGCGGGGCTGCCAGGCAAACCATTGCCGGCGCAATCCTGAAGATCGGCATCGTTGCCATCGGTGTGAAACTGTTCGAAGGTCCGGATGTAGAAATTGCTCGCAACTGACCATTGCGGACTGATATCGAAATTGCCGTTGAAGGCGATCGCCCCCACAGTGTTGACTGACTGCTGCGGCGAGGTAAATACTGCCGCGTCTCCAAGCTTCTGGAGGAGCTCGATTGGCGTTGGCCCGATAACGCCAAGCGTGTTGCGGGCGCCGGACGCCGTGAAATGAACTTCGTTGCCTTGCGAACGGTAGCCAAGATCGCCATAGAGGCGGAACAAGGCCGATGGCGAAAATAAGCGCCAGCCGCCGTCCCGCGTCGCATCCCCGGTGACATAGATACTATAGTCGCCGATCTGCTTGCCATATTCGAACAGCCCGCTGACGCGGCCGAACGAGCCTGCCATGGTCTGCGTATTAAAACCCTGCCAAAGAAAGCCATTCTTCATTTGCAGGCTCACCGCGCCGCCAAGCGCGTTGAGGCCGAAGACAGGATTGTTCGTAAAAACCTCGGCGTCATAGATCGCTTGCGGCGGGATCAGATCCCAATTGACAGTATCGCCAAAAACCTCGTTGACGCGAATGCCGTTTTGATAGACGGCGAGGCCCTGCGGCGTACCCTGTCTTGGCGAGGCCTGAAAGCCGCGATAGAAGAGATCCTGCGAAAATTCATTGCCGTTGATGTCGATCGACACGGCGCCCGGAACGCGCTGCTGGAGCGTGTCCGTCACGCTCGGCGAATTTGTGCGCGTAAAATCCTCGGCGGGCACAGTTTGCACCATCGCCGGGATGTTGTCGCGGCTCTCGCCGCCTGCTGCGGGCAAGGGCGACGGCGAGACGACCTCCACTTCGGGAAGCTCGATAGCTCCTTGCGGCGCTTGGGTCTGGGCGAGCGCCTCTGCCCGTGTGGTGCCCCAGAAAGCGACAGCGAACCAGAGACTGTGCGCAAAACGAAGCGCCTGCTGCATTATGCACGGCCTCCAGCTCACCCGTCCTATGCTGAAGAATTGTAAACGTTTAGGGCAGCAACAGGGATTTTTCACCTTACAAGACCGCTGGACGATTTAGGGAATCTCAGTGCCCCAAGCCAGTTCAGACCCGGTCCGCATTTCTAATATGGCGAAGCCCGCCTGCCTAGCCTCGCCGGACGCGCCCGCTGCCGGCTGCCTGGAGGGGATTTGAAGCAATAGTTGACACTGTGTCCAATCCGTCTAGTGTCTGAGGTGCAACGGTCCCTCACTTCGAGGGGTAAAAGGGAATGCGGTGCGGGCGCCGCTTTGATCTGCGCCCAAAGCCGCAGCTGCCCCCGCAACTGTAAGCGGGAGGCTCTGCGCCACAAGGCCACTGGGGAGAGGGTCTTCCCTGGGAAGGCGGGGCAGGGCGAGGATCCGCGAGCCAGGAAACCTGCCGTGCAATCGAGAAAGCCCGCCGGGGTGCGCGGGCGAAATTCTCGATGCCGCATCGCCCGGCAGCGGACTCTGGCTTGCCCAGACTCCGGTTCGAAGCGCGCGCCCCAAGCTCCGGACCGGATGCAGAGCATGACCTCATTCTCCAAAATCCCGGCAACGATCGTCACTGGCTTTTTGGGCGCGGGCAAGACGACCCTCATCCGCCATCTGCTCGCAAGCCCGCGAGGCCGCAGGCTTGCGCTCATCATCAATGAATTTGGCGAAATCGGCATCGATGCCGGGATTTTGGATGGGTGCGGCGACATCAGGTGCCAGGAAGCAAGCATCATCGAGCTTGCAAATGGCTGTATCTGCTGCACGGTCGCCGAGGATTTTCTGCCTGCCATCGAAAGGCTGCTTGCGCTTGATCCGGTGCCGGACCACATTGTCATCGAGACGTCCGGTCTTGCGCTGCCAAAGCCTCTCGTGAAAGCATTCGATTGGCCGTCTGCCCGTGCGCGGCTCACTGTGGATGGCGTAATCGCCGTGGTGGATGGGCGTGCGGTGGCGGACGGACGCTTTGCCGGGGATCCCGAGAAGTTAGCCCGCCAGCGCGAAGCCGATCCTTCGATCGCGCATGACAATCCACTCGAAGAAGTGTTCGAGGACCAAGTGCTTTGCGCCGATCTCATCGTGCTCAACAAGGCCGATCTCATCAGCGCGCACGAAGAGCAGCGGATAAGGTCCGAAATTGCCGCCCTGCTCCCCCGCAGCGTCAAGATTTTACCAGCGCGCGAGGGAAAACTCGATCCGGCAATCCTGCTTGGCCTTGGCTCTGCTGCCGAGGATGATCTCGGGGCGCGCCGGTCTCACCACGATGGCTTGAGCGCACATGACCACGACGATTTCGATTGCGCTGTCTTCGAGATTCCTCCGGTCAGAGATGGCGATGACCTGCTGCAGCAACTCTCCATTCTTGCCGCCCGCCACGACGTGCTGCGCATAAAGGGATTCGCGGAGGTGTGCGGCAAGCCCGCAAGGCTCCTTATCCAAGGTGTTGGCAACCGGTTTCAGAAAAGTTTCGACCGCCCTTGGCGTGCTGGCGAGCACCGGCAAGGGCGCCTCGTTGTGATCGGCCAAAAAGGGCTCGATAAAGAATCGATCGCAAAGGCGCTCGCAGGCAGGGCTGATTAGCATGCACCTTCTGCGTATCGATTCCCGTTCGCTTGATGAGGCGGAAGCCGCCGTCGATCTCGGGCAGTCGCCGGCGGATATTCTGTTCCTGTCCTTTGCAGACAGCGATCTTGCCCTCGTTGCCGAAGCGGCGCAGCGGCGCAAGCCCGGAGCCATGAGCTTGAGGCTTGCCAATCTCGGCCTGTTGAGACATCCCTATTCGGTCGATCTTTATATCGAGAAAGCCGCGGCCAAAGCGCGCTTTGTGCTTGTGCGGGTCCTCGGCGGCCTCGATTATTGGCGTTATGGCATTGAAGAATTTTCGCGTGCCGCGCGGGAACGCAATTTTGCTTTCGCGGCCGTGCCGGGAGACGCGGCGCAAGACCCGAGGCTTGACGCAGCCTCGACAGTTCCGGCGGCCGAATTGCAATATATTCACGCGGCCTTTCAGGAGGGCGGCGCCGGGCACATTTCAGCACTCTTCGATTTTATCGAAGCCCGCGGCGGCGCAAAGAGCGGCGCCCCAATGTTGCTCCAACTCGAACCCGCGCCCCAAGCGGGAGAATTCACGGCTGGCTGCCGGAGTCTTCACCGGCCAAAGGGGCAGGCCCTCATCGTCTTCTACCGCTCCTTTTTGCTGTCGGGCGGCACATGTGCCATCGAGATGCTGGCCGATGCGCTTGCTGCCCGCGGGCTCGCTGTAACTTCCTTTTACCTGCCAAGCCTTAAAGATGAGCAGGCGATCGCGATCCTGCGCAGTGAGTTTGAACGCAGGAAACCCGATGTGATCATCAGCACGACTGGCTTTTCGGCCCGCTCCGATGACCAGGCGGGCGTTTTAGAAGAGGCAGATGCCCCGGTCCTGCAGGCGGTCTTTGCTGGCGCCTCTGCGGAGCGCTGGCGCGAGAATCCGCGCGGACTTAGCGCCGCGGATCTCGCGATGAACGTCGTTCTTCCCGAGCTTGACGGGCGCCTGATCACGCGCGCCATCGCCTTCAAGCAAGAAGTCCAGCACCATGCCGAATTCGAATTCACGCCGCGCGTCCATGCCCCCTTGTCCTCGCGGGTTGCTTTCGTTTCGGATCTCGCCTGGGCTTGGGCCGATTTGCGCAAGACTGCGCCTGCCCAGCGCAGGATCGCCTGCATCATTCCCGATTATCCAGGAAGGCAAGGCCGGGGCGGCTATGCCATTGGGCTCGACGTTGAGAAGAGCGTGCTCTCGATTGCTGCCACTCTCAAAGGCGCTGGATACGTAACCGGCGCGCTGCCGCCGGCAGGCGAATTGATGCGCGGACTCGAAAACGGCACAACAACGGTCTGTTTTGCGCTTGAAAATTATCTCGCTGCTTTTGAAGCCATGCCCCCGGCCTTTGCTGACTCGATTCGCGCATCGTGGGGGAATCCGGAGCAGGAGGCGCAAGGAGGAGCCTTTTTGTTCCGGGCAATCCGCGCCGACAATCTCATCGTTGCTCTTCAGCCCGATCGCAGCCTCTCCGCTAACCGCAAGTCTCATTATCACGACACGGCGCTGCCGCCCTGCCACACCTATGTGGCATTCTACGCGTGGCTTCGCGGTTGCGAAAGAATTCATGCACTCATCCATTGCGGCACGCATGGCACGCTTGAATGGCTGCCGGGCAAGGCAGTCGCGCTTTCCGAGGATTGCGCGCCGGAAGCCGTGCTTGGCCCGGTGCCGGTCGTCTATCCTTTCATCGTCAACAATCCCGGCGAGGCCGCGCAAGCCAAACGGCGCATTGGGGCAGTGACTATCGGGCATATGACGCCGCCTTTGATGCCCGCGGAAAGCCATGGCGCGGCGCTCGAACTCGAAGCCCTGTTCGACGAATATGCTACTGCGGAATCGCTCGATCCAAAAAGAGCGAAGCAGTTGGCAAAGGCAATTCTCGATCGGGCACAAGAAACTGGCTTGCTCCAAGAGAGCGGAGCTGACGCGCGCGCAGACCCCGGCAGCGCCTTGCAGAAATTGGATGCCTGGCTTTGCGATTTGAAGGAAATGCGCATCGCCGCCGGCTTGCATGTTTTTGGGCAAGCGCCGGAGGAAAGCTTGCGCGATGCTTCTGCGGCAGCGCTCCTGCACGCAGCCGATGCCGGCGCCGGAAATAAACCTTGTTATGATATGGGACGCTTGCGCGGGCTTATCGATTTCTGCGGGCACGCCGAGCGTGCCGGGCTTCTTGCGGCGCTCGGCGGCCGCTTTGTTCCGCCTGGGCCCGGCGGCGCGCCCTCGCGCGGCCGTCTTGATGTGCTGCCTACGGGACGCAATCTTTACGGCATTGATCCGCGCGCGGTGCCGACGCGAACCGCTTGGGAGATTGGCAAACGCACGGCAGCTCAGGTTCTGAGCCGCCATCTCCAGGATCATGGAGAGTGGCCGCGGCGAATCATTATGGATGTTTGGGCAAGCGCCACGATGCGCACCGGAGGCGATGATCTTGCCCAGGCGCTTGCGCTCATGGGCGTTAAGCCTGTTTGGGACAATGCTTCTTCCCGCGTCACCGGATTCGAGATTATCCCGTCCGCGCGGCTCGGCCACCCGAGGGTTGACGTAACCTTACGGATTTCCGGCCTCTTCCGTGACGTCTTTCCGGCGCAAATTGCTCTCTTCGATCAGGCTGTACGCGCGCTGAGCGAGCTTGGCGAAGAGGAGGATATTAGTCCCCTTGCGGCCGCAAGCCGGCGCGACGGCGCTTATCCCTTGCGGATCTTCGGCGCCGCCCCGGGTTCCTATGGGATTGGGCTTACCGCAGCGATCGACCGCGATCCCATGGCGGCGCGCGAAGCGCTCGGCGCGCACTATCTTGCCTCAGCGAGCCATGCCTTTTCAGGAGCTTCAGGCGAGGCGAATCCAGCGGAGGGTTTCGCCCATCGGGTGGGCGAGGCAGATGCTTTCATTCATGCCCAGGACCAGGCCGAGCAGGATCTTCTCGATTCGAGTGAGATCATCGATCACGCGGGGGGCTTTGCTGCGGCCGCACAAATGCTTGCCAATAAAGCCGCCGCGGTCTACCACCTCGATACGTCGCGGCCTCAAGCCACTAAGGTGCGCACGCTCGGCGAGGAGGTTGCACGCCTTGTGCGCGGGCGGGCCAGCAATCCGCGCTGGATCAAGGGTCAGATGCGCCATGGCCATCGCGGCGCTGCCGAGATCGCGACGGCTCTCGACAATCTTTACGCTCTCGCCGTGCTGAGTGATGCCGTGCAAAGCCGCCATTTCGAGCTTTTGTTCGATACAACACTCGGCGCGCCTGATGTCCGGGAGTTCCTCGTTAGCGCCAATCCAAAGGCTGCGCGCGCGATGACTAACCGGTTCGACGATGCGATCACGCGCGGCTTTTGGCAAACACGCCGCAACTCGGTTTTCGCCAGCCTCTCTCGTCTTAAGGAGCGCCTCGGAGATGGGCGATCATGACATGCGCAAGGGCTGGTGCCCTGGGATACGCCGCCCAATGCGGGCCAAAGACGGCCTGATCGTACGGCTCAAGATCCCGTGCGGCATTGTCCCCGCTGCGCATTTGCGGGCGATTGCGCAGGCCGGGCGCGCCTTCGGAAACGGACTCTTCGAGCTGACTTCACGCGCCAACCTGCAGCTGCGCGGCGTGCGCGAAGAGGACCTGCCTCATCTTATCGAGATCTTAGATACGCTTGGGCTTGTCGACGATACGGATGCAGCAGAGGCGGTCCGGAATGTTGTGGTCAGCCCGCTCGCGGGTCTTGACGGGCGCACAGAAGCCTTGGCTGCCGCAAGAGAGCTCGAAGCAATGCTCGCGGCAAGCGAAGAGTTACACGCTCTGCCCGCAAAGTTTGGTTTTGTCATCGATGACGGCAGTCTTCTCTCGCTCGCGGATACGCCCGCTGATGTCCGCTTCGACTGGACCGGCGGCAGCTTGCCTCTCGCGGTTGGGATTGGAGGCCGTGCCTGCGAGGCTTTCTACCTAGGGCAATGCGAGCCGTCTGAAATTCCACAGGTGGCCGGCGGTCTCGCGCGCGCATTCTTGAGCCTTGCATCGCAACTGCCAGCGCGCCCGCGCCGCATGCGCGAGCTCATTGAAACATTCGGCGCAAGCCCCATTGCCCAGTATTGCGGCTTGCGAGCCAGTCCTGCGCGGAGGGCACAGGCTGCCGGTATGCCTCGTCCAATTGGACTATTGCGTTCCGGAAAAATCTCCTGCTTCGGGGTTGCAGCCGTGTTCGGGAAACTAAATGCCGATATGCTCGATAGGGCGGCCTATGCTGCCGACCACTTCGGCAATGGCGAGCTTAGGCTCTCGCCTTGGCGCGCTCTCATTCTGCCCCTGGCGTGTGTGGATCGAGCCGATGCTCTTTGTGCTTATTTTGCCGCGCATGATTTCATTACCGATCCCGCGGATCCGCGCTGGTGCATTTCCGCTTGCGGCGGATCTTTGACCTGCGAGCGCGGCACGGCTGATGCCCGCTCCGATGCTCTCGCCCTGATGGCTGCCACGCAGCGGCTCTTTCAGCACCGCCCCGCACTCCATGTGTCCGGCTGCGCCAAAGCTTGCGGCCGGCCTGCGGCGCCTTTACTGGTTACCGCGTGCGGTGACCTTTACGATCTTGAGGTTCGCGAGGCGGGCTTGGCTGCAAACTTGCGCGGCGCAAAGGGCCTGACGCTCGCAGCCATTCGCGACAGGCTCGGCGCCGCCGCGCAAATCGCTATCGCTCCGGACGATTCCGCAATCCCATGAATCAGGCAGCAAATCCAAACCGCTTCGATTACCTTCGCCAAGGCGACGAGATCTACCGGCGCTCTTTCGCCATAATCCGCGCCGAGGCCGATCTTTCCCGGTTTTCGCCCGAGGAGGAAGAAGTTGCCGTGCGCATGATCCATGCCTGCGGCATGGTCGAGATCACGTCCGATCTTGTCTTCTCGCAAGGGGCCGTTGCAAAGGCCCATCAAGCGCTGCGGCAAGGCGCCCCGGTCCTCTGCGATTCCCAAATGCTGGCTCATGGGATCATCACCTCGCGTTTGCCACGGGGCAATGCGGTGATCTGCAAGCTTGGGGACCCGGAGGCTCACGCGCTTGCGCAAAAGCTTGGCACGACGCGGAGCGCCGCCGCGGCCGAGCTATGGCGCGATAAGCTCGATGGCTCTCTCGTTGCGGTTGGCAACGCCCCAACGGTGTTGTTTCATCTCCTTTCCATGCTGGATGATTTCCCGGCACGCCCCGCCTGTATCATCGGCATGCCGGTTGGATTCGTTGGGGCCGCGGAAGCAAAGGAGGGCCTCATCGCCGATGGCCGCGCGCCTTTCATCACGATCAGGGGGCGCAGAGGCGGGAGCGCGATGGCCGCGGCTGCCGTAAACGCAATTGCTGCACACGCCCAATGAATGAGCCGAACGCAACGAGCGGCCGCCTCTACGGCGTGGGCCTTGGCCCGGGCGATCCGGGGCTTGTGACGGTCAAAGCCGCAAAGATTATCTCGTCGGTTCCGGTTGTTGCCTATTTTGCCAAGAAGGGCGCAAAAGGCCGGGCGAGCGTGATTCTCGACCGCTATATTGCCTCGCAGGCCGTCCAAATGGCGCTTTGCTATCCGCTCACCACAGAAACACACTTTTGCAATCCGGCCTATGCGCAAGAGATGCGGGCTTTTTATAAAGAAGCGGAGCAAGCGATTTCTGATCATTTAACGGCTGGCCGCGACGTTGCCTTTGTCTGCGAGGGCGATCCGCTGTTCTACGGATCCTTCATGCATTTGCACATCCGGCTGAAGGACCGCTTTGAGATCGAGATCGTGCCTGGCATTAGCGGAATTTCAGGCTGCTGGAGCGCGGCCAGGCTCCCTATGGCCTGGGGAGATGATGTCTTGAGCGTCATCCCCGGCACACTTCCGCAGGAGGCGCTCATCCGGAAATTGCGAGCAGCTGATGCCGCGGTGATCATCAAAATCGGCGCCAATCTTGCGAAAATCCGCGCGGCCATCGCCGAAGCAGGGCGCTTGCAGGATGCAATTTATGTCGCGCATGGCACGAGCGAGGCGCAAATCATTCTGCCTCTCGCCGATAAACCCGATGATGGCGCGCCTTATTTCTCGTCCGTTTTGATTCCAGGCCAGGGCAGACGCCCATGAGCGCGCGGGGGAGCTTGCGGATCGTCGGGCTCGGGCCTGCGGGAGAAGCCTGGCTTACGCCCGAAGCCTCGGATTTCATTGCGAATGCCAGCGACCTTGTTGGATACGGCCCTTATCTTCAGCGCGTTCCGTGCAAAGACGGCCAAATGCGCCATGAGAGCCGCAATCGTGAAGAGATCGACCGCGCACGCCACGCATTGCAGCTTGCAGAGGCCGGGCGGCGTGCCGTGATCGTCTCGGGCGGCGATCCGGGCGTGTTTGGAATGGCGGCCGCAGTTTTCGAGGCAATTGAGACCGGAAAGCCAGAGTGGCGCGAGATCGATGTAGCAGTAAGCCCCGGAATTACGGCCATGCAGGCCGTGGCGGCGCGGGCGGGCGCCCCTTTGGGTCATGATTTTTGCGCCATGTCGCTCTCTCACAATCTAAAGCCTTGGGCTGTGATCGAAAAGCGGCTCGCGGCGGCGGCGGCGGCGGATTTCGTGATTGCGCTTTATAATCCTGCCTCGGCCGCGCGCGGTGAGGGAATCTTTAAGGCTCTTGCGCTCCTGCGTTCTCTAAAGCCCGCCGATACGCCCGTCGTCTTTGCCCGCGCCGCGGGCAGGAAGGAGGAGGAGATCCTAATTGAGACGCTCGCTGCAACCGATCCGGCGCGCGCCGATATGAGCACTCTCATCATCATTGGATCGAGCGAAACGCGGGTCATTGCGCGGGACACCGGCACGCCTTTCGTCTATACGCCGCGAACAGCCAGAATATCGCGATGACTAAGAATGTGACCCAAGGCCTCTTGCGCATCGCGGCAGACCGCCTGCGTGGGCTGGAAAGGTCTCGCAACTATCACGACCGGAAGCTTCAAACGCCGCGCCGCAAGGATCTTCGCGTAGGCCGCTTCTCCGCCGCTGTTTTTGGTGACGAGCACATCGATTGCGTTCTCGCGCAAAAGCTTTTCTTCCCCCTCGACGGTGAAGGGCGCACGGGCCTGGATGAGTCTATACCGGGGCAGATGAGGCGGCTCCGCAAAAGCTTCGATCGTGCGGATGAGATAAAAGTGCTGCGGTGCTGCGGCGAACGATCCGATTTGCAGCCGCCCAACAGTCAAAAAGACGCGTTTAGGCTCGCTCCCAAGCGCCGCCGCGGCGGCAAGCATATTGGGGACCTCGGCCCAGCGGTCCTCCGGAGCGGCACTCCAGGCTGGGCGCATAAGGACAATGAGGGGAATCTTTGCGGCTGCTGCAGCGTCGGCCGCATGGCGCGAGATTTGCGCCGCGAAGGGATGCGTCGCATCGACGAGAAAATCCATGCGCTCGTGCTCAAGGTACTCGCGCAGGCCCTCAGCGCCGCCAAATCCGCCTATCCGATAGGGGATTGGCGGCGGGCGCGGCTCCTTGGTACGGCCAGCGAACGACAGGACAGCCGAAAGTCCGCTTTGCTGCGCAAGAAGCGCTGCGAGCCTGTTTGCCTCTGCCGTTCCGCCCAGCACCAATACTCGCATATTCTGTCTCGCGTGCGCCCTCCGCCATGAGCCCGCAACCCGAGAAATGGCTTTCGCTTGTCGGTATCGGGGAAGACGGCCTCGACGGACTTTCTCCTGCCGCGCGCAAGGCGCTGGCGCAAGCGCAATTCGTCATTGGCGGGCGGCGGCATCTTGTCCGTGCAGGGCCGCTCTCAGCCGAGACTTTGGCCTGGCCAACTCCGATCACTGATGCCATTCCTGCCCTTCTTGCCCGGCGAGGCTCGCGGGCTTGCGTGCTTGCGTCGGGCGATCCTTTCTTTTACGGCATTGGCACTTTGCTCGCCGCTCACATTAAGCCCAGTGAAATGCAGTGCTTCCCGGCGCCTTCGGCGTTTAGTCTCGCCGCTGCTAGGCTCTGCTGGAGTCTGCAAGATTGCGCCCTGATCTCTCTTCACGGCCGCTCATTGGAGCGCATGATCCCCGCGCTGCAGCCCCGCGCAAAGATCCTCGCGCTTTCGTGGGACGCCGCAACGCCCGCGCGCCTCGCAGACCTTCTTTGCGAGCGCGGTCTTGGGCAATCACGGCTCGTTGTTATGGAGGCGATGGGCGGCGCCGGGGAGCGCATCCGCGAGTCTCAGGCGCAAGAATTCGCTCTCGAAGGCCTCAATCCATTGAATGTGGTTGCCGTTGAAGTTGCGGCGGCTGCGGACGCCCGGTTTGTCCCGCTCGCGGCAGGCCTGGACGACCACTGGTTCGACAACGATGGCCAGCTGACGAAGCGCGAGATCCGCGCGGTCACGTTGTCCTCGCTTGCACCGCGGCGGGGCGAGCTGTTGTGGGATGTTGGCGCGGGATCGGGCTCCGTTGCCATCGAATGGCTGCTCTGCGATCCCGCCAATCGCGCTATCGCCATCGAGGCACGCGAGGACCGCGCAAGCAGAATTGCAGGCAACGCCGCCCGCCTCGGCGCTCCCAACCTTGAGATCATCACTGGCACGGCGCCTGACGTTTTCGCCGGTCTCCCCCGGCCTGACGCCGTTTTCATTGGCGGCGGGGCAAGCAACAAAGAGCTGCTCGACGCCGCTCTTTCGGCCTTGAACGAAGGCGGCAGGCTCGTCGTCAATGCGGTGACCCTTGAAGCCGAAGCGGAGCTCATCCGCCGCCACAAGATGCATGGCGGCGAGCTCCTGCGCATTGGAGTAGAGCACGCGATCCCCCTCGGCTCGTTTCAGGGCTGGCGGCCAGCCCTGCCCGTGACACAATGGGCAGTTACGAAGGGGCCGGTTCAGGTTCAGGACTGATGTGCGCCGCGGCGCGCGGCAGATCAGTGAAGAATGACCGCCGCCTTCTCGAGCGTTTTCCAAATGCCCCAGCCAAGCGGAATTCCGACCGCGCTCCAAGCCAGCAGCACATTGGTAGCGAATCCGCCACGGCCGATGCCGCAGTTGCCCGCGGGTTGAGCAGGCTCAGCGGTGCTCCCTTGCGTGAATCGCTTCCTTTCCTCCGCCATATGCCATTTGGCATTGACGGGCCGGATCAGCGCATTGCAAACAAAGCCTGCGGCAAGGAGCCCGGCGAGAGCGTAAAAAATAGTGCCATAGATCTGATCCGGGGGAACGCCCTCGGCTACGCGCTTGTCGTGCAGATAATTGACGATGACGGGTCCGGCGATGCCGGCAGTTGACCAGGCGGTAAGCAGCCGGCCATGAATGGCGCCGACATAGCGCGTGCCGAAAATATCGGCGAGATAGGCGGGCACGGTCGAGAAGCCCCCGCCGTACATCGAGGCAATGACGCAAAAGACGGCGGCAAAGACCGCAAGTGCTTTCATGCCTGCCGAGCTGGACGCGGCCCCATAGCAAAGCACGCCAAGCGCAAAAAACACGAAATAGGTCGCCTTGCGGCCAAGCAAATCGGAAATGGACGCCCAGAAAATCCGTCCGCCGATGTTGAAGAGCGAGAAGAGGCCGACGAACGCCCCGCCAGCCGCAGCGGCCAGCGTTTTTTGAGCATCGGAAAACTGCGCAAAGCCGAGAGATGGCCGACCGAACAGTGCACCGCCGAATGTCTCTTGCAGCATCGGCGAAGCGGCCCCAATGATCCCAATTCCCGCCGAGACATTGAGAAATAGGACGGCCCAAATCAACCAGAATTGCGGCGTTAAATGCGCGTGTTTCAGATCCACGTGATTGAGGCTGATCATGCCTCCCTTCTTTAGGGGCGGCATCCAGCCCTCGGGACGCCATCCTTCGGGCGGCAGCCGGTAGCCGAACGCGCCCGCCAGCATGTAGACAAAATAAATGAGGCCGAGTACGGCAAGTGTTTCCCATACGCCGGGCGAGGATGGCGTCTTGAAATGATCCATGAGCAGGGTGGCGAGCGGGGAGCCGATCATCGCCCCGCCGCCAAAGCCCATGATGGCCATGCCGGCCGCCATGCCGCGCCCGTCGGGAAACCATTTGATCAGGATCGAGACTGGCGATATATAGCCAAGCCCAAGCCCTGTCCCGCCGATCACGCCTGATCCGAGCCAGAGCATCCAAAGCTGATGCAATTTGACGCCAAGCGCAGAGATCATTAGCCCGCCGCACCAGCAAAGCGCGGCGTAAACGCCAGCTTTGCGCGGCCCGGCGCGTTCAAGCCAGCCGCCCCACAGAGCCGCCGACGAGCCGAGCAGAACGAAGAACAGCGTGAATGTCCAGCCGAGATCGAACTGAGTCCATTCGCATTGGGTCGCCGTCAGCGCTTTGAGCGTCCCGAGCGTTTTCTCCCCAAATGATGTCGCGTCCCCGGCACAGGCGGGGACGGCTTTACCCGCCGCTGTGGAGATCGAATGCGAGAGCGGCAGCCAGAAAACGCTAAACCCATAGGCCATGCCGATGCACAAATGAATGGCAAGGGCTGCTGGAGGAACAAGCCACCGGTTGAAGCCTGGTTCGGCAATGATTCGCTCGCGACTCAGCAGGCCATGTGCAAAATTCCTATTTGTGGCCAACGACATGGCTCGATTGCCTCTCCGGGCCGCGGCCGGCCCCGCCCATGCGTGACCGGGGGCACAGACCTCCGGCTCCTGGCGCGCCGTGTTCAGGCTGGGAGCAGAAGCAATGACTGTGCCATCCGGGCCTTAGCAGCCTTCCATGACATGTTGAAAACAGGCGCTCATCGCTGGGAGTCACCCGGTAATGAGCTGCCCCGCCGCGAATGAAGGGCCGATTGCAAAAAATGGGGAGAAGATTAATGAGCTTGCGTCTGATCCCGAGACCGCCGATTAAAACATGCAAATCCGGTTGGGCCAGAAAGCTGCGCCATGACACGATCCGAACCAGGCTCCCTCATCCGCCACAATTGGGCTGTGGATGAGATCGCGGCGATCCAGGACCTGCCGCTGCTCGATCTCATCGCGGAGGCCAATCGCATTCATCGCCTTTTTCACGATGTGAGCGACATCCAAAAGGCGATCCTGCTCAGCATCAAGACCGGCGGCTGCCCTGAGGATTGCGCCTATTGCCCGCAATCGGCGCATCACCGCGAGGTCCATCTCGGCAAGGTTGACCTCATGGAAACCGCAGACGTGCTTGCCGCAGCGGCCCGCGCCAAGGCTGCGGGAGCTGACCGCTTTTGCATGGGCGCGGCCTGGCGGGAAGTACGCGATGGCAAAAGGTTCGATGCGGTTCTGGAGATGGTGCGAGGCGTGCGCGCGCTGGGAATGGAAGCGTGCGTGACGCTCGGCATGCTCGACGAGGCGCAGGCCGTAAGGCTTAAAGAGGCTGGCCTTACAGCCTACAATCACAACCTCGATACGAGCCCCGGATTCTATCCGAGCATCATCACGACGCGAACCTATGAGGACAGGCTCGCGACACTGCGCGCGGTGCGCGCGGCAGGCATTGAGATGTGCTGCGGCGGCATCATCGGGATGGGCGAGAGCGCGCGCGACCGCGCCTCGATGCTCGAGGTTCTCGCCTCCTTCGATCCGCATCCCGAAAGCGTGCCCATCAATGCGCTCGTTCCCGTCGAGGGAACGCCGCTTGCCCAGCGAGAGCGCATCGACCCCATTGAACTCGTGCGGATGATCGCGACGGCGCGCATCGTTCTTCCGAAGGCGAGAGTTCGCCTTTCGGCAGGGCGCTCGGAGCTTAGCCGCGAAGCGCAGATTCTGTGTCTCGCTGCTGGAGCCAATTCGATCTTTTATGGCGAAACACTCCTCACTACGCCCAATGCTTCAGTCAGCGACGACGATGCGCTCTTTGCCGCGCTGGCGCCGCGCACAAGTCCAGAGGCCGGGGTTCAACTTCCCAAACCTGCTGCCTGAGCGGCAGGCAGCGGTTGGCTTGCATAAGCGTGCTTACCTAAGCGGCCAGGACGAAAGCCTTGCGCATTGTATTTATGGGCACCCCCGAATTTGCGCTGCCTGCGCTCACCGAAATTATTGGCGCGGGCCACGAGGTCGTGGCCGTTTATACGCGAGCGCCAAAGCCCCGGGGGCGGCGCGGCCTTGCATTGACGCCTTCCCCCGTGCATTCCATGGCGTCCCGTTTTGGCATCGAGGTGATGACGCCGCGCACTCTACGTTCGCCAGAGGCTGCCGCAGCGCTTGCCGGATTCAAGCCGGATACGGTGGTCGTTGCTGCCTATGGCTTGATCTTGCCCAAAGAGGTGCTCGAAGTGCCTCCAAGGGGCTGCCTTAATCTCCACGCGTCTCTCCTCCCGCGCTGGCGCGGCGCGGCTCCAATCGAGCGCGCGATCATGGCGGGCGATCAGCAAACCGGCATCATGGTGATGAAGATGACCGAAGGTCTTGATGAAGGCCCTATTGCGCTTGCTGAAGAAATCCCAATCAGCGCGGGCGCTACGGCTGGTGAAATCAGCGCGGAGCTCGCGAGAATTGGCGCAGGCCTTATGGTGCGCGCGCTCGGAGCTCTGGAGCATGGCGAGCTCGTCTTTACCCCGCAGGCCAACGAGGGAGTGACTTACGCACCCAAGATCGACAAGGCCGAGGCGCGGATCGACTGGGCAAGAACTGCTAACGATGTGCACAATCTCGTGCGCGCCCTTGCACCGCGCCCCGGCGCGTTCTTCGAGGCCTGCTTCGGCAAGGGCGTCGAGCGGGTGAAGGTTTTGCGCGCCGAGGCCCTGGACAGGGAAGGCCAGCCTGGTCTCATCCTCGACGAGAGCTTGACCATTGCCTGCGGCAAGGGCGCAGTCCGCCTTATTGAAGTGCAGCGGGCAGGCAAAAAGCCGATGCCCGCCAAAGAATTTTTGCACGGCGCACATTTGGAGCCGGGGACCCGCCTGCCAGCAAAAGCCGATGCCGCGCTTTAAGCTCATGCTCGAATATGACGGTTCGCCGTTTGCAGGCTGGCAGAGGCAGGAGAACGGGCTTTCTGTGCAAGAGGTGGTCGAGACCGCGCTCCTGTCGCTTTGCGGCGAGGCGATCGCAGTCCGTGGCGCCGGGCGCACGGACAGCGGCGTGCACGCGCTGGGGCAAGTCGCCCATGCGGATCTCGCGAAGGACTGGCCGCCCAGCATTTTGCGCGATGCGCTCAATGCCCATCTGCGGCCGCACCCTGTGGCAGTCCTTTCGGCTGAACGCGTGGCCGAGACCTTCGACGCGCGATTCTCGGCGCTGCGCCGGCATTATCTTTACCGCATCGTCAACCGCCGCGCGCCCCTAACTGTTGCCAAAGGCCGCGCCTGGCTTGTTGCGCGGATGCTCGATGCGGAGGCGATGCAAGATGCTGCACGCCATCTCGTTGGGAGACACGATTTCTCGACTTTTCGCTCCTCCGAATGCCAGGCCTCGAACCCGGTGCGCACCTTGGACAGGCTCGATGCCGTAAGGAAAGGCGAGGAAATTCACATTCTCGCTTCGGCGCGATCCTTTCTCCATACGCAGGTCCGCTCAATCGCCGGATCGCTTGAGCATGTCGGGGCAGGCAAGTGGAGCGTTGAGGATCTTGCCGCCGCGCGCGATGCGCGAGACCGGCGCCGCTGCGGAGTCGTTGCGCCGCCGGAGGGGCTTTATTTCCTCGGAGTGGATTATGAGCCCCCGGCGGATGAATCTTCGCGTGCCGATGCAGCCATGCAAAAGCTGCTCTTTATGTGAAGTGACCTCCTGCGTTCAGCCGTAAGTGCCAGGCCAGACTCACTCGCCCAAAGCCGCGCCGTTCACTGCCTTTACGTCGAAAGCCGCCGCAAAGAGGGCGCGCGTATAGGCGCTCTGCGGATTGGAAACGAGGTCCAGAGCTGGCCCGGCTTCGACGACTTTTCCATCCCTCATGACGATGATTTCGCTGGCGAGCGCGCACACCACCTTCAGGTCATGGCTGATGAAGAGATAGGCAAGCCCGCGCCGCTTCTGTAGATCGCGCAAAAGATCCACGATCTGCGCCTGAACGGATACATCGAGGGCCGAGGTCGGCTCGTCGAGCACGACGAACTTGGGCTCAAGGACGATCGCGCGGGCGATGGCGATCCTTTGCCGCTGTCCGCCGGAGAATTCGTGCGGATAACGGTCCATCGAATCGGGATCAAGGCCAGTGTCCGAAAGTGCTTGCGCCACGATCTCGCGCCGGCTTGAGGATGAGAGATCATTTCGTTGCACGCCGAGGCCTTCGGCCACAATGTCGCTCACGGTCAGGCGCGGCGAGAGCGAGCCATAAGGATCTTGAAAAACAATCTGCATATCTCGTCTAAGCGGGCGCATCGCCCTAAACTTCAGGCTGTCGATTCTACGGCCCAGAAAGACAATCGCGCCTTCGGAGCGGATGAGCCTCAAAAGAGCTAGGCCTAGAGTTGTTTTGCCGGATCCGGATTCGCCGACGACGCCGACCGTTTCTCCCTCGCGCACGCTGAGGGACACGCCGTCAACAGCCTTGATATGCCCAATAGTCCTGCGGAAGAGCCCCCGTTTGATAGGAAACCACACGCGGATGTCTTTTGCCTCGACGATCGATTTCGCGGATAGGTCTACGGTAGGAGGTTTGCCCTTCGGCTCGGCGGCAAGCAGCGCCCTTGTGTATTCATGCCGGGGGCTTGTGAAGACTTGCTTTACGGATCCTGTTTCAACGATCTTGCCTCTTTGCATCACAGCCACGTCGTCGGCGATCTTGCGCACGATGCCGAGATCATGGGTGATGAAGAGCATCGCCATCTGATGCCGCGTCTGCAGCTTTTTCAATAGATCTAGGATTTGCGCCTGAACGGTCACATCGAGGGCAGTTGTCGGCTCGTCGGCGATAAAGAGGCCGGGCCGATTGGCAAGCGCCATCGCAATCATAACTCGCTGGCGCTGGCCGCCCGAGAGCTGATGCGGAAAGGCCGAGAGGCGACCTTCTGGATCGGGAATGCCCACTTCTTGCAAAAGCTCGACGATGCGTGCCCTGATCTTTTGCGCACCGCGCGCGCCATGGAGTTCCAGAATCTCGCCAATTTGCCGCTCGATCGTGTGCAACGGGTTGAGCGAGGTCATCGGCTCTTGGAAAACCATCGTGATCCCCGCGCCGCGAATGCTGCGCAGCCGGCTCTCCGGGCAGGCCAAGAGATCCTCGCCCTTAAACAGCACTTGGCCCTGAACTGCGGCAGCGCGGCCAAGGAGCCGCAGTATGGAGAGGGCGGTGACTGACTTGCCGGAGCCCGACTCGCCGACGAGGCCAAGCGTGCGGCCTTTCTCGAGAGTGAAGGAGACGCCATCGGCGGCGAGCAGACTGCTGCCGCCATGGCGGAAAAGAACGCTTAGATCGCGGACGTCAAGGAGAGGACCGTCAGGCACGAGCTCTCCCGCAATGGCCTGAGGAAGGGAGCAATACCCGCGCGATCACGACAATGTCTTTCTCGGATCGAAAGCATCGCGCACGGCCTCGCCGATAAACACGAGAAGAGAAAGCATCAGCGCAATGACCACGAAACCCGTAATTCCGAGCCAGGGGGCGGCAAGGTTGGATTTCCCCTGTAGCAAAAGCTCGCCGAGGGACGGCGAGCCGGGCGGCAAGCCGAAACCCAGGAAATCAAGCGCGGTCAGCGTTGTAATCGAGCCGTTGAGGACGAAGGGGAGGAAGGTCAATGTCGCGACGGTTGCATTCGGCAAAACGTGGCGCAGAATGATCGCGCCATTTGAAAGACCGAGCGCGCGGGCAGCGTTCACATATTCGAAGTTACGCGTGCGGAGGCACTCCGCCCTCACGACGTGAACCAGCGAGACCCAAGAAAACAAGAGAAGAATTCCGAGCAGCACGAGAAAACTTGGCGTAACAATCGACGAGATAATGATCAACAGGTAGAGATGCGGCAGCGAGGACCACACTTCAATGAGGCGCTGCGAGACAAGATCGGTCCAGCCGCCGAAATAGCCTTGCACCGCGCCTGCGGCAATGCCGATGATCGACGATATGATGGTGAGCGTCAGCCCGAACAGCACCGAGAGCCGGAAGCCATAGAGCAGCCGCGCGAGAACATCGCGGCCCTGATCGTCAGTGCCAAGCCAGTTCCATTCGATGTCGCTGCACGTCCCGTTTAACCTGCCCCTATCATAGCGCTTAACCGCGGCCGCGCATTGCTGCTCGCTCAGCATCCATGTAGGGGGCGAGGGCGCCGGGAGCGGGAGCTGCCGGTTGATGGTCCGATAGGAGTAGCGCACCGGCGGCCAAACCATAAATCCATGCTCGTTGATCTCGTTGGCGATGACCGCATCGCGATAATCCGTTTGCGCGAGAAAGCCGCCGAATTTCTCCTCCGGATAATCATGGAAGATGGGAAACAAGAGCTCGCCTCTATAGACAACGAGGAGCGGCTTATCATTGGCCAGAAGCTCCGAGAAGAGCGAGATTGTGAAGAGGGCAAGGAAAATCCAAAACGACCAATAACCGCGCTTATTGGCCCTGAAGTTAGCAAGACGGCGCCGGTTAATCGGACTCAACTGAAACCAGCGCCGCGGCGATTGCAGACCGGCGGCACCAGGGACAATCCTTTCTGATATCGACGCGCCCACTCTAGACCTCCCTCGTCTCAAAATCGATCCGCGGGTCGATCCACATATAGGTGAGATCCGAAAGCAGGTTCACGGCAAGACCAAGGAGCGCGAAAATATAAAGGTCGGCAAAGACAACGGGATAATCGCGGTTGACGATCGATTCGAAAGAGAGGAGCCCTAACCCATCGAGCGAGAAAATCGTCTCGATGAGGAGCGAAGCGCCGAAGAAGGCGGAGACAAAAGCGCCGGGGAAGCCTGAGACCACGATGAGCATCGCATTTCGGAACACGTGGCCATAAAGCACACGGCGTTCGCTCAAGCCCTTCATCCGCGCCGTTTGCACATATTGTTTCGAAATCTCGCTCAAGAACGAATTCTTGGTAAGAAAGGTCGTCGTGGCGAAGGCGCCGAGGGTCATTGAGATCACCGGCAGGGCCACATGCCAGACGTAATCGGTGACCTTGCCCCAGAGCGAAAGCTCGGGCCAGTTCTCGGATGTGAGCCCGCGCAGCGGAAAAATCTGCCAAAACGAGCCGCCGCAGAAGAAGACGATGAGCAGGATGGCAAAAAGGAAGCTCGGAATCGCATAGCCCGTGATGACAACGGCTGAGGACCAGACGTCGAACCGCGAGCCGTCGCTCACCGCCTTTTTGATCCCAAGCGGGATCGAGATGAGGTAGGAGAGCAGCGTCATCCAGAGCCCGAGCGAGATCGACACCGGCAGCTTTTCTTTGATGAGCTGCAAGACGGGTACATCGCGGAAATACGATCGCCCAAAATCAAACCTTGCGTAATTCTTAAGCATCAAAGCGAAGCGCTCATAGGCGGGCTTGTCGAAGCCGAATTGCTTTTCGAGTTCGGCGATGAACTTGGGGTCGAGCCCTTGGGCGCCCCGGTATTTGGAAGAATAATCGCTCCCCCCTGCAGTGCCGCCCGCCGCACCCATCTCCCCGCCACCGCCAAAGCGGGCCGTCGCGCCGGCTTCTGCGCCTTGCAGCTGCGCGAGGATACGCTCGACTGGCCCGCCCGGCGCAAATTGCACGATGACAAAGTTGATAAGCAGGATTCCGAACAGGGTCGGAATCATAAAGAAAATGCGGCGCGCGATATAGGCGAGCATCGGCGGCTTTCACCGTCCCGCGAAATGAATCTGCTTGGCCTTGTCCTCGTCGAACCACCAGGCCGACAGCACGCCAAGCTCATAGCGCGGGGGGCGTCCGGGATGCCCGAAGACATCCCAATAGGCGACAAGATGATTGGGCTTGTTCCACATTGGCACCCAATAATGGCCGGAGCGTAAGATGCGGTCGATCGCCCGGCAGATGTAAGTGAGTTCCTCGCGTGTATCGGCCACCAAAGCTTTCTCGATCAGAGCGTCAACGGCCTTGTTGGCTATCCCTGAGATGTTGCGCGAGCCTGGCATATAGGCGGCTTCCGAGCCAAACGCCGAGCGCATGCCCTCGCCGGGTGTCAATCCGAGCCCAAAGCGCGACGTGACGATATCGTAGTCGAACTCATCGAGGCGGCGCTTATATTGAGCCGCATCGACCACCCGGTAGCGCGCTTCGATACCGAGGAGCTTCAAATTCTTGATGAACGGCGCGGTGTGCGGCTCCAAGGCATTGTCGAAATCCAGAAATTCGATCTCGAAAGGGCTGCCATCCGGGAGCATCAAGGCTGTGCCTTCGCGCTTGCAGCCTGCCTCGGCAAAAAGCTTGGCTGCCTCTCGCAAGAGTTTCCGGTCTTGGCCCGAGCTGTCCGACACAGGCGGCACATAGACTTCGCCAAACACCGACGGATCGAGCGCACTGCGGAACGGCTCGAGCAGCGCCGCTTCTTGCGGCGAAGGGCTGCCTTCCGCAGCCATCGGCGAGTTTTGGAAATAAGAGGTGGTGCGCCGGTACACGCCATACATGATGTTGGCGTTGGTCCACTCGAAATCGAAGGCAAGGCCGATCGCCTGCCGCACGCGCACGTCTTTGAATTTGCCGCGCCTGATGTTCATGAACCAGCCTTGGGTCCCCATCGGCGATTCGTCGGGCAAAGTCGCGCGTTTGACGCGGCCGTCCTTGATGGCGGCAAAATCATACCCGGTCGCCCAGACCGAGGAGGTGAACTCCTCGCGGAAGGTGAAGACCCCGGCCTTAAACGCCTCGAAGGCGACCTTCCGGTCGGCGAAATATTCGAATCGGATGCGATCAAAATTCGCCTGGCCAACATTGACCGGCAGCTCTCTGCCCCAATAATCCGGCACGCGCTCAAAGGCGATATAATGGCCTGCATCGAAGCCGCCGACCTTATAAGCCCCCGAGCCGAGCGGCGGCTCGAGCGTCGTTTCGTCGAAAGGATGGCCGCTATAGTAGGTTTGCGAGAAAATCGGCTGGCCCGCGATGATCAGCGCCGCCTCGCGGCTGTGACCCTCCTTAAGGCGCACCATCAGGACGTCATCGGCCTCGGCTTCCGCCGCGTCGAGATCACGCAAGGGCTGACGGATCGAGGGATGCCCTTTCGCCTTTAAGATGTTCAAGGAGAAGGCGGCATCGCGCGCGGTCAGAGGCGAGCCGTCATGAAACCGTGACTCTTTGCGCAGAAGGAAACGGTACGTCCTCTTGTCGGGCGAAATCCGCACAGCGCGGGCGACGAGCCCATAAAGCGAGTCCGGCTCATCGCCATTTCCCGCCATGAGGGAGTCGAAGATGAGCCCCATCCCGGCAGCGCCATCGCCTTTCAAAATGTAAATGTTGAGCGTGTTGAAGGTCGTAAAATTCTGATTGCCGGAAACGGAGCTCGACTGAAGCGAAATCTCGCCGCCCTTCGGCGCATCCGGATTGACATAGGGAAAATGCGTAAAATCCGGTGGCAGGGCGAGATCGCCGAAAATGGAAAGACCATGAGTCTCGGTCTCGCCGCTATCGGCTCCCGCGCGGCGCAATGAGAATTGCGGCAGGACCAAGCCTGCGAGAGCGAGGCGGAGCGCCGAGCGGCGGCTGAGCGGGGGCAACCCCGGCAGTTGAAATTTTGAAGGCAAGGCTATCCTCAAGGCACGGGCGGGCGGACCCTCGGCACTGGTTGCGGAATCTGCACTTCTTGAGGGCGCAGGGTCAATCGGGCTCAAGGCCCCCGCCCATAGCACGAAAAGCGGGGGAAGGAGAACCGGCTAGCCCAAAAGTTGGATCTTACTCACGGCCGAGGCAGAGCCACGGCGCTGTCCGACAGCGTATGCGCAGTCATCATGGAGGTGTGACGACCGCTCCGGTCGCGACCGCTCCGGTGAGCGTACGGCCGTGGACGGCGGCTTCTGTGATGGGCACGGTCTGGACGGCTGCTCCGACCCCAACCGCGGTCGACGCCACGAGATTTACGAAGGTGAGGAGTTTCGCCGCCTCGAAGGATTTGGCGTTGGCCATGAAGACGATGTCATCGTTGCGCATCTGCATTCGCGTAGCAAGGAAATAGCCCCCCGGATCCCGGAAATCGACCCAGAAGATCACGGGCACGAGCGGACCGGCAAATTTCCTCATATCGCCGCCCAGCAGCTGCGCCACCTCGCGCGGCTCGAGCCGGTAAAGGAATACGGCGCCGGGGTCGGCTTGAAAGTCGGCCAGACCGCCAGCTTTTGCAACTGCCTCGGCGAGATTGATCCGCCAGGCATCGAAGGCGAACTGGCCTTGCCCTGTTGCCGCCCCGCCTGCAGCGCCAAAGGCCATGAACTTCTGCTGCTCTTGATAGACATAAATCCGGTCGCCGGGCTGGACGTAGATGTTATTCTTTGGATCCATAACGAGATTTTCGAATGGCACGGTGGCGCGCTTTCCGCCGCGCTCGAGCATGACCCACGTCGCATAGCCGGGCCCGGAAATGCCGCCGGCACGGGTAATCGCATCGAGCACGCGGTCGCCCGCGCCGCTCATCGGCACCGCAAACCGCAAAGGCGTGTTCACAGTTCCGACCACACTCACAAGCGATGTACGCTGCTGGGAAAGGCTTACCACCGCCTGTGGCTCGATGGCCCTATTCTTGATCTTGTCGACAATGTCGTTCTGGATCTGCACGTTGGTTCGACCGGCAGCCTTAATCTGGCCCGCGAACGGAACCGTTATATTGCCGTTGTTGTCGACAATTTGATCAGGGATCGTGACGTAATTGCCCGGCCGCACGCCAGCTTCAAGCGGGATGAAAAGGCCGCCCGCGGCCGCCTCGAAAATGGTCACGGAAACAACGTCGCCAATGCCGAAGGTGATGTTCGACGGCGGCCGCCGATCTGTGAACGCCCCGGCAAGTCCCTTTGGTTCGTGCGCGGCCAAGACATCCAGAACGTGCGGGGCAAGCTTAACGAGGTGGTAAGGGGCGACCGCGGACGTGCCCGACTCAATGTCGTATGCCGTCGGGCCAGAGACGGGAAAAAAACCGCAGCCTCCGGCGCCCGCCAAGGGGAATGCCAACAGTACTGGGAATGCGCGCCGTAAGCTCGACATGGACACTCCGTAAACCTCCCCCCAAAACTAGACGAGATTATCACCTCCGGCCAGGGAAGCGGAGCTATTGGGGAAATTTCGAGGCAGTATCTCGTGGTCTGTAGCAAATTTAGCACAGATTGCCCCATCAAGCCTTGCCGGGAATACGTGACCTTCGGATCGCATTTTGTTGAAGCAATAATAAATCTAGCTTTGATAGCTGTAACTATTACTGAAGATTAGTGTCACGAATAAATGGATTATGGCGGGCTAGAGGATATTAAAAAAATGGTTAACGGTCCAGGAACTTTTTCGCGCTGTTCGGGGTTCCTATGTATATTCTTGCCTCCAGAAAAAGCAGTCACTTTGGGAAGGAGTCCAATGCGTATCGCGCTGGTTGCCCCGCTAGCTGAATCTGTGCCGCCGAGATTTTATGGAGGGACCGAGCGCGTCGTTGCCTGGCTCGCGGGCGAACTTGTGAGGCTCGGCCACCGCGTCACCTTGTTTGCCACCGCGGATTCTCAGACTCCCGCCGAACTCGTCCCCTGCGCCCCGAGGGGCCTGCGGCTCGCGGGGATCCGCGATCATCTCGGCACCACGCTCGCCATGCTGCGGGAGGTACGCCGCCGCGCCGCCGAATTTGACATCATTCATTTCCACATCGACCTGCTGCCCCAAGCGGTCTTTCACGACCTTGCTCATAAGTGCGTCGTGACGCTCCACGGGCGCTTGGATCTTCCAGACTTCAGGCCGCTCTACGAAGCATACCCCGAAATGCCGCTGGTTTCGATTTCACAGGCGCAGAGGCGGCCTCTGCCAGCCAATCTCAATTGGATTGCGACAGTGCCGCATGGGCTTGCCTCTCATATATGCCCCTTTAGCCCGCACCGCGGCCGCTATCTTGCATTTCTCGGCCGGTTCTCCCCCGAAAAGCGCCCTGATCGTGCTATCGAAATCGCTAAGCGGGCAGGCATTCCCTTGAAAATTGCTGCAAAGGTCGACCCCACTGAGGTGGATTACTTCCACTCGCAAATCGAACCGCTCCTCGATCATCCTCTTATTGAGTACATTGGCGAGATTAACGAATCTCAAAAATGCGAGTTCCTCGGCAAGGCGCTGGCGCTTCTGTTTCCGATTGACTGGCCGGAGCCTTTCGGCTTGGTCATGATCGAGGCCATGTCCGCAGGCACCCCCGTCATCGCGTGGCGCAACGGATCGGTGCCGGAAGTGATTACCGACGGGGTCAGCGGTCTTATCGTGAACTCGACGGAGGCCGCGGTTGAGGCTGTGCGCCGCGTTCATATGATGGATCGCGGCAAGGTTCGCGCCGAGTTCGAGCGCCGGTTCACTGCCAACCGTATGGCGCAGGCCTACGTAGCTGCATACCGCTCGCTCCTTGACGCCATGCGGCAAGAGGAGGCCGGGGGATCTGCGCCTCGTGCGGGCAACGCCCGCGCGCGAACTCCTGACGTAGGCGCAAGAAAGGCCATATCCTTCGGCGCTGCACGGGGCTAAACTAAGTCCGAGGGGAGAAGGGCCAAGGCCCGGTCACGGAGGAGATTGGGCGGGCTTCTCCTGCGGCGCGAGAGAGCAGGACATGGCTGAGGCTATTGGCGGGAGCGCGTCAGAGCTGCCCCAGCATTACATCGAAGTCGAGGGGTCGCTTGTTCAGCGCTCGCTCGTCAGCCTTAAGCACGGCGATGCTTTCGGCGTCTTCGACAGGCACGGCGACATAGGGTTCGTTCGCACGGAGCCCGAGGGCCTTTATTTCAACGATACGCGCTTCTTGTCGTGGTACGGCCTGCGATTCGAGGGCAAGCGGCCCTTGCTGCTGGGCTCAGTCATTCTCGACGACAACGCGGCACTCTCGGTTAACCTCGCCAATCCCGATATTCACAGGGACGGCGGTATTTCGCTGCCGCGCGATACGATTGCGATCGAGCGGACCAAATTCCTTTGGGAAGCGGTGTGCTATGAGAGAATTGGATTTCACAATTACGGCGATGCGGCCGCGCGGTTTCGCATCGAGATTGGGTTTAACGCTGATTTCCACGATTTGTTTGAGGTGCGCGGGACCGCGCGTAAGCAGCGCGGCATCGCCCTGCCGGCGCTCACTGGCGGGAGTGTCCTCTTCCGGTATAAAGGTCTGGACCGCCTCGAGCGCAAAACCGAGTTACGATTCTCCCCGCTTCCCTCGCGTCTCGAGTGCCACAGGGCCGTCTTCGATTTGGAACTCGCGCCTAATGAAAGCAAGTCGATTTTCGTTTCCGTTCTTTGTGACGTGGGCAATGGGCCGCACTGTGTATCCTTCGAGCGGGCTTTCCGGACCAGGCGGCGCGCGCTGCGAAAAAAATCAAGCGGGACCGCAATTATCGAGACGTCAAACGATCTTTTTAACGAAGTTTGCCGGCGGGCGATTGCCGATCTTTACATGCTGATGACGCGCACCAAGCACGGCGTTTACCCTTATGCCGGAATCCCTTGGTACAGCACGGCTTTCGGGCGCGATGGCCTTATCACGGCGATGCTCGTCTTATGGATCGATCCGTCGGTCGCGAAAGGAGTTTTGCATTTCCTCGCCGCCACCCAGGCTAAAACCTCAGATCCCCTCACGGAGGCTGAGCCGGGAAAGATTTTGCATGAGATACGCAACGGCGAGATGGCCCGCCTCGGCGAGGTGCCGTTTGGACTTTATTACGGCACTGTCGATGCAACGCCCCTCTTCGTGATGCTCGCCGGCATGTATTTCGACCGGACGGGCGATTTTGAGACCATCCTTTCGATTTGGCCAAACATCAAAGCCGCCCTTGAGTGGATCGATCTTTTCGGCGATGCAGACGGGGATGGTTTCGTCGAATATGAGGGCAGGCCGGCAGCTGGCCTCATCAACCAAGGCTGGAAGGATTCCCACGATTCGATCTTCCATGCCGATGGAAGGCTGGCGGAGGGCCCAATCGCGCTCTGCGAGGTGCAGGCCTATGTGTTCAGCGCCAAGATGCATGGCGCAAATCTCGCCTGCCAAATGGGAGAGCCTGAGCTCGGGGCTAAGCTGCGGAGTCAGGCGCAAGCATTGCGTACCCAATTCGAGGATGCCTTTTGGTGCGAGGATCTCGGCACCTATGCGCTTGCTCTCGATGGGCGGAAGGCGCAGTGCCGGGTTAAGACATCCAATGCCGGCCATACACTCTTCGCCGGAATAGCTGCGCCGCCCCGCGCCGAACGGGTTGCAAAGACCTTGCTCAACCCGGCCTCGTTCAGCGGCTGGGGGATCAGAACCGTTGCAAGCGGCGAGGCGCGATTCAATCCGATCTCATATCACAATGGCTCGATATGGCCGCACGACAACGCGATGATAGCGGCCGGTTTTGCGCGGTATGGCTTGCGCGCGCAGGCCTCGAAGATCTTCTCGGCGATGTTCGAGGCTGCCTCCTATCAAGAGCTGCTGCGACTGCCAGAGCTTTTTTGCGGCTTCACGCGCAGGCCTCACCGGGGGCCAACAGGCTACCCCGTAGCCTGTGCGCCGCAGGCCTGGGCCTCGGCCGCGCCATTTGCGTTTCTCGGCGGTTGCCTGGGGATGGAGCTCTCCCACGCCAGAAATGAGCTCGTATTCCGCGACCCTGCCATGCCAGATTTCCTCGATCACGTGGTTCTGCGGCAATTGAGCCTGAGCAAGTCTCGCCTTGATCTAAGGCTTCATAGACACGAGCACGATGTAACCCTCAATGTGCTGAAGAGGCAAGGCAATGCCAAGGTCATGCTCGTCAAATAACCGCCTCCCGTGCAGCCTCCCCCAAGTGTAATTTTTCCATGGGTTGGCTGGACCACGCCGCGGCGAAACTGCGCTTCAAGCGGAACGGTGAGCCGTGTTATACGACAACGATGACACAGCGGATCGCCATTTCTTGCGAGCAAAGCGCTAACCACGCCCGGGCGGCGCACTTTGCCCCCCTTTTGTCTCTACTCGGCCAGCGCTCGATCGTTCTTGTTGGCCTCATGGGATCGGGCAAGACCTCGGCGGGCCGGCGCCTCGCGCAGGAGCTCGGCATGCCGTTTATCGATTCCGATGCCGAGATTGAAGCCGCTGCAGGCATGTCAATATCGGATATCTTCGCCCAGCACGGAGAGAGTTATTTCCGCGACGGTGAGCGGCGAGTCATCGCGCGGCTCTTGACCCAGGGGCCAAGAGTTGTCGCGACGGGCGGCGGCGCTTTCATGGATCCGCAAACACGGGCGCGCATTGCGTCGTCCGGGGTTTCAGTCTGGCTCAAAGCAGATCATGACGTGCTCTGGCGCAGAGTCCGCAAGCGCGCGCACCGCCCGCTTTTGCAGGGAGACGGCGCGGAGCAGACGTTGCGCAGGCTGATCGACGAGCGCTATCCGGTTTATGCCGAGGCCGATGTTACGGTCGTCTCCAGGGATGGGCTGCACGAATCGACGGTGGAGGACATAATCGCAAGTCTCGAGCGCTTGTTGCGCCCGCCGTCTAGCGCGGCCTGGCCGCCAAAGCACAGCCATGCCGCCGTTGTGCCGGAGACCCGGGCCGCAGAAAGCATAAGCGCCTTGCAAGACCCCGAAGTCCGGGTAGATCTTGGAGAGCGTAGCTACTCCATTTTGATCGGCGCAGGACTTGTGGCGCGCGCAGGCGAATTGATCCGCAGCGTTGCGCCGCAGGCCGCTTGCGCGATTGTTACCGATGAGAATGTTGCGAAGCTGCATCTTGCCGCTCTCGAAACATCTTTGCAGGAAGCCTCGATCCGCCATTCGAATGTGATCGTGCCGCCAGGCGAAGGATCAAAGTCGATTGAAGTCTATGCACATGTTTGCGATGCGCTGATTGGGGCAAGGCTCGAGCGCGGCGATATCACCATTGCGCTCGGAGGCGGTGTCGTGGGCGATTTGGCGGGGTTTGCTGCTGCCACTGTGCGGCGCGGAATGCGCTTTATTCAGGTGCCAACGACGTTCTTAGCTCAGGTAGACTCGTCCGTCGGGGGAAAAACCGGAATCAATTCATCGCTGGGCAAAAACCTAATCGGCGCTTTTCATCAGCCCTCGCTTGTTATCGCCGATGCAACCACGCTCGATACATTGCCTGAGCGGGAGTTCCGGGCAGGTTACGCGGAGGTTGTAAAATATGGCCTCATCAAAGATGCGGGCTTATTCGACTGGCTTGAGCGCAATTGGCGCGAGATTTTCTCGGGCGGCACGGCGCGGGTCCAAGCGATCGCCGCAAGCTGCCGGGCCAAGGCCGCAATCGTTGGCCGCGACGAGCGAGAAGAGGGCGAGCGGGCATTGCTCAACCTCGGTCATACCTTCGGCCACGCCCTCGAGCGCATTGCAGGTTATGATGGCGAAAAGCTCATCCATGGCGAAGCAGTCGCAATCGGCATTGCGTGCGCCTTCCGCTATTCCGAGCGGCGCGGCTTTTGCCCGGCCACAGACCGGGCAAGGGTGGAGGCGCATCTGACGGAAGCTGGGCTGCCGATCCGGATTACCGCAATTCGAGGCTGCAAAACATCCGCAGATGCGGTGCTTGACGCGATGTACCAAGACAAAAAAGTCTCCCGCGGCGCTCTCACCTTCATTCTCGCGCGCGGGATCGGAAATTGCTTTATCGCCAGATCCGTCGAGGCGGCGGAGATCCGCAGCTTTCTCCAAGACGAGCTGAACCCGGGGCAATAGTCATGCACGGCCCAAATGCTGGCGGTTTGGCGGCCGATGTCTGGCTTGGCATCGCCACGATGTTGTTGTGCGTCGTGCTTTCGGCCTTCTTCTCAGCCTCGGAGACGGCGCTGACCGCAGCGTCCCGGGCCCGGATGCACGCGTTGGAGAAGATGGGCGACAAGCGTGCGGCTTTGGTTAACAAGCTCTTCAGGCGCCGTGAGCGGCTCATCGGCACTACGCTCCTCGGAAGCACGCTGGTCAACATCGGCTCTTCGGCCTTGGCCACGAGCATTCTCGTTGCATTCGCTGGCGAGCGTGGCGTGATCTATGCCACGGGCCTCATGACCGCGATCTTGTTCGTTTTTGCCGAGGTGATGCCGAAAACAATTGCGATCAATTATCCCGACCGGGCTTCGCTTCTTGTCGCGCGCGCCTTAGCATCTTTCGTATCGGCGTTCGGACCAATTCTCGCTGCCGTCGAGGTGGTGGTGCGCGCCTTTTTAAAGGTGATTGGGATCGACACGAGCCGCAGACAGCTCATTCTTTCCGGGCATGAGGAGCTCAAAAGCGCCGTCGATCTCCTGCACCGCGAAGGTGGTGTTCCGCGCGCCGACCGCGACATGTTCGGAGGTTTGCTCGAGCTGCCAGAGCTCGAAGTCGCAGACGTGATGGTTCACCGCACGAAGATGCTTGCGCTCAACGCCGATCTGCCGGCGCAGGAACTCATCCGCGAAATCGTCGAAGCGCCTTATTCGAGAGTGCCCCTCTGGCGCGGTCAGCCCGAAAACATCATCGGCGTGGTGCATGCGAAGGATTTGTTGCGTGCTCTGCATGCGTCCGGAGGACAGGCTGCCAGCATCAATGTCGAAAAAATTGCACTTCCACCCTGGTTCGTGCCCGATACGACGCCCGTTCAAAACCAACTGCAAGGGTTTTTGAAGCGCAAGACCCATTTTGCTCTCGTTGTCGACGAGTATGGCGTTGTGATGGGCCTCGTCACGCTCGAAGATATTATAGAGGAGATTGTCGGCGAGATTTCCGACGAGCACGACCTGTCCTTCCAAGGCGTGCGCGTTCAGCCGGACGGTTCGGCGATCGTTGACGGCTCGGTGCCGATCCGCGATCTCAACCGCGCCATGGGCTGGGATTTGCCGGACGAGGAAGCCACGACTATCGCTGGCCTCGTCATCAACGAGGCCGAGGCTATTCCGGAAGTGGGGCAGGTCTTTACCTTTTACAACTTCCGCTTTGAGGTTCTGCGCAAGACGCGCAACCGGCTTGTGTCGCTCAGTATCATGCCCGTTGCGCCTGACTCGGAACAAGCTGGCGGTTAGACAAAGCCAAGCTTAGGCGCGAAGCTGGCGATCCGGAGCGTGGCAGATTCCGGTGGCCGGAAGCCGGTCTCAAGCATGTGGCCGCTCGCCGGTAGTGGCCTTCGCCATCTCTTGATTGAGCTTTTGCTGAAACGCTTCGTCCTCTCCTGCCGCCAAAAGGGGAGCGTGCTCGGCAATCGCCTTAAGCAAGATCTCGGCCCAGGGCATTTCTTCCTTTGCAAAATCGCTCAGCACATAATCATGGACGAGTTCCTTATCGCCAGGATGGCCGATGCCGATCCGCACGCGCCGGTAATCATTGCCGAGGTGAGCTGTCAGCGAATTGAGGCCCCTGTGGCCTGCATTGCCGCCGCCTTTCTTCACCCGGACCTTGCCAGGCGCGAGATCGAGCTCGTCGTGGAAGGCAACGATGTCCGGCAACCCGATCTTGTAATAACGCGCGGCCTCGCCTGCGGAGCGCCCGGATTCGTTCATATAGGTCTGGGGTTTAAGCAATAGCACGCGCTCACCGGCGATCGGGGCCTCACTCATGAGGCCTTGAAAACGCGGTTTGAAAGCAGGGGCGCCGTAGGCGCGCGCGATCGCATCAATGGCCATGAATCCGGCATTGTGCCGGTGTCTGGCGTAGGCCTTATCCGGATTGCCGAGCCCGACAAAAAGGAGCATTGCGCTTGTCCAGCTCTTGCCTCCCCGTGCAAGCTTGCGCCCGCATGCTCGAGGCTATTTCTTGCCCTTCTGCTGGGCCGCTGGCTCTGCGGGCTTTGGTTTGGCCTCGGGAGCTGCGGCAGGGGTGACGGCCGCTGCTGCGGGCGCCTCCTCGCCAGCAACGAGCGGCGGGGCGATCGTGGCGATCGTGAAATCGCGTTCCTGCTGGGTTGTCGTGCAGCCCGCAGGCAGAGTGATCTCGTTGAGATGCACTGAGTCATTGATCTGCAAATTCGCCAGATCGACGATCACGGCCTCTGGAATGGCATCCGCAGGGACGCGCATCTCGATCGCGTGGCGGACGACGTTCAACGTACCGCCCCTCTTAATGCCGGGGCAAATCTCCTGATTGCTGAAATGGACGGGCACCTCAACCTTCAGGGTCGCGCCAGCCTTGAGGCGCAAGAAATCGACATGGAGCGGGCGGTCACGAACCGGATCAAGCTGGTAGTCGCGGGGAATGACCTTCTGCTTCGTGCCGCCGGCCTCGATCTCGAAAATCGTTGTCAGGAAGTGTCCCGCGTAGATGAGCTTGTTCAATTCGCGATAATCGAGCGCAATAGGCTCCGGGGGATCCCCCCCGCCATAGATGACGCCTGGAATGCGCCCCTCGCGGCGAACCTGGCGGGCGGCCCCCTTGCCTGTCCCGCTGCGGACCGCGGCCATGAGTGTTCTCGTCGCAGCCATTTGGGTGTCCTATCGATGAGTAGAAGCTTGAGAAGGCGGTGCGCCCGGGCCTCCAGGGGTGTCAGAAGGGGCGCCGCCGGGCTTATAGCGGCGCGGCGGAGGCGATGCAACGCAACCAGTTGCATCTGAGCCCCGGCTGGACCCAACTGCGCTCCGGCCCAATAATCGGTAACTGGCAGGCGGCCGGCCCGAAGAAACAAGGAACCCCAGGATCGCGATCTCTCAACTTTTCTTCCGCAGCCTTGCGCTCCTGCGCACGCTCGTGCGCCGCAACGAGGCTTGGTTCATTGGCCTTGCCTGCGCCGTGGGGGGCATTGCCGGGCTTTGCGTTGCAGTCCTTTATAACTGCGCCAATTTGCTCCACTCCTGGCTCTTTGGCGCCGCGCACCTGAGCAGCCTCGACGCTTTTAGCGCGAAAGTCGATGCGCTCGTGCCCATGGCGGGCGGTCTCATTCTCGGCCTCTCGGGAATCTACGTGCGCCGCTGGGTGCCAAGGCGCCCGGTCGATCCAATCGAGGCCAATGCTCTGCACGGCGGCCGCATGTCCGTTAGGGATAGCGCTCTCATTGGCGCCCAAACGGTGATCTCGAATGGGTTTGGCGCCTCGGTCGGGCTCGAGGCTGCCTATACGCAGATGGGCTCGGGACTTGCGTCTTGGCTTGGGGCTGCCTTTAAGCTGCGCCGCAGCGACATGCGCACTCTCGTGGCATGCGGCTCTGCGGGCGCGATCAGCGCTGCCTTTGGCGCGCCCCTGACGGGCGCTTTTTATGCTTTCGAGCTGATCTTGGGCACCTACAATCCCTTCGTCCTTGCCCCTGTCGGCGGGGCAGCTGTGTTCGGAGTGCTCGTGTCGAAGGGGCTTGGGGCGACGAGCGAGTTTATGAGCCAAATCGCCCTGACCCCCGCGCCGTCCCGCAGCGACATGGGGATTCTCCTCTTGCTCGGGGTATTCTGCGCGCTCTTTGGAATTCTTCTCATGCGCGCGGTGAGCTTTGCCGAAGGCGCCTTGGCGCGCATGAGGCTGCCGCGCCCCCTGCAGCCCGTGCTCGGCGGGTTGGCAGTTGGGCTCCTTGCGCTTGAAACGCCAAAGGTGCTGGCGTCGGGCCATGGCGCGCTCGCTCAGCTCTTTGCGCCGGGCGCTGCCACGCCGGATGTGATCGTGCTGACTTTGCTGTTGAAAGCAGCGGCGTCGGTGATCTCGCTCGGCACCGGATTTCGTGGCGGCCTCTTCTTCGCCTCGCTTTTTTTGGGCGGCATGGCCGGCCAGACCTACTACTTTGCCATCGGCCATCTCGATCCTATTCTGGCGCCCGATTTATTGGTCTGCACGATCATCGGCATGGCCTCGCTTGCCGTCGCGGTGATTGGCACTCCGCTCACCATGACCTTCCTCGCGCTTGAGACAACGGGCAACTTCCCGCTTGCGGCGATCATGCTTGCCGCCGCAAGCATAGTGTCGATCATCGTGCGGCGCACGTTCGGCTATTCCTTCGCCACTTGGCGGCTGCATTTGCGCGGCGAATCGATTCGCAGCGCTCAGGATGTCGGCTGGATGCGCGATTTGACCGTGGGCCGCCTGATGCGGAGCGATGTGCCTCTGGCGCCAGCGGATATCACCATCGGTGAGTTCATAGAGGAGTTTCCGGCCCGCTCGACGAGCCAATGGGTTGCGCTGACCGACCGTTATGGCTGCTATGCTGGAATTGTGTTCGTGCCCGATGTTCATCTTGCCGGAGTGCATGAGGATGCAGGCGCATCGGGCCTCTCGCAGCTTACACGCGCGCACAATGTGTTTCTGCTGCCAAACATGAACATCAAGTCTGCGGCGCAAATTTTCGAGCAGACGGAAACGGAGGCGCTCGCAGTCCTCAATAGCGCGAAGGAGCGCCACGTGATCGGGCTTTTGACGGAGGCGCACGTGTTGCGCCGCTATACCGATGAACTCGATAAGGCCCACCGCGATCTTGCGGGCGAGAGCTGGATTGCGCGGGTCTGAGATTATATTGGGGCGGCGCTAGCTAGATGTCCTGCCCCTCGGTATCGAGCATCAGTTTCTCGACCTTCTTCTGAAGATCCGGTGCAAGTGGATAAATCTCGAGCGCTTTCTTAAACACCTCGAGTGCTCTTTGGGTGAGACCCGCTTGTTCCAAGATCACGCCCATCCCCTGGAGCGCGCCGAAGTGGCGCGGCTCGAGTTTGAGGGCCCCGTTGATGTCGGCCATCGCTGCATCTCTGTCCCCCGACAGGAACTTTGCCATGGCGCGCTGATTCCAGGCCTCGGCCCACTCAGGTTCGATCGCGACGAGCTTGTCGAAAAGCTTGATGGCAAGCGGGAGCTGCTGAGCCTGGGCCGAGGCCATGGCGCGTTCCATCAGGAGATTGGCCGTGTCGGAGGCGGACCGCAGCCAAAGGCGCTGAATTGATTGCGCGATCCGCTGCGCTTCTTCAGGCTCGGCCGCGCTGCGCAGGCGCTCGAAAAGCTTGTCAAGCATTTCCTTGCGCACGGCTTCCGGCGAAGGCTTGGGGACCAGGGCCTTTTTCAGCGCTTCCGCCCTGGCGGCTGCCGCATCGCCTTGTTCTAAATTTGGGCGGCGCGCCCCGGGAGCCAGCCCGCCGGGGAGTTGTCCGCGAGGCCGCGGTTTGATTGTGTTTTGGCCGGGCGGGAAAAAAGGCCAGCTGCGGCCGAAGTCCGGGAAAGGCGCCGGAGGCAGCCCAGGCAGGGCAGGGGCGCCCGGGACTGCCTGATCGGCTAAAGGAGAGCTGCCCTCGTCTTGTGCACAGGCCGGGACCGCGGCGGGCACGCCGCAAAGGAGCACGGCGAGAGCCGCGGCGGACAGGACACCTCGATTCATCGGCTCGGCCCGAACTCCGAGAGCGCGCACCTGGGGAGCTTTGGAGCTTGGACGCGCTTACCCCTGCCGCGCCTTATAACGCTTTTGCGTCTTGTTGATGATATAAACCTTGCCTCTGCGGCGCACGAGCTGATTGGCGCGGTGGCGCGTGCGCAGCGACTTCAACGAATTGCGAACTTTCATTGTGCAGGCCCCAAACAGAGCAGCCCCCAAGCCCAGCCGGGCTGGAGCCGGTCCAAAACCAAGAGGCCCTCTCATGCCCCATCCAGCGGCCGCGATCAACCGGGCGGCGCCGCGGCCCCGCTCGAGATGCCTTGCTTCGGCCAGAGTTGCGCGCTCATAAAATGATCATTTGAGGCCCGGCGCGGGAGCGGGCGGCCGGCTTTCCTTTGGCTTTCGAGAGTTGTTTGATCGGAAATGCTGATGCGCAGAGCGTGGCAGGCGGGACTAGCCCTTGGTTCGATGGCCGCTATAGCATTCTCCCAGCACGCCGCCGCTCATCCCCACGTCTGGGTGACCGCTCGCGCACAGGTCGTTTTCGATGAGAGGGGGGCGGTCAAGGCGATCCGACATAGCTGGACCTTCGACGAAATGTATTCGGCCTTCGTGACCCAGGGCCAGGAGAAGGACGGCCGGCTTATGACGAAAGAGGACCTGGCTCCCCTTGCCAAAACAAATGTCGAATCGCTCGCCGAATTCGATTATTTCACCTATGCCAAAGCCACTGGCCAAAAGGTAGAATTTGACGCCCCGGCGGAGTATTCGCTGGAGGAGCAGCAAGACAAACGGATCGTTCTGCGTTTCACTCTTCCCCTGCGGATGCCGGCAAGCGCTTCTAAAGCTTTCTCCTTTCAAGTCTATGATCCGACCTATTTCGTCTCCTTTGAAATGGACAAGCAAAATCCTGTGACACTCGCCGGCGCGCCGAAAGGATGCTCGGTCAGGATCCTTGGGGCCAATCCTCTGGCAGCCGAGGATGCGAAGAAGCTTTCGGAGTCCTTCTTTAGCGGGCTTTCGCCGGGCTCGGATTTTGGCGTGAAGCTCGCGAGCCGGACGATCATTGCTTGCCCATGAGGATTCCATGAGGCCTGCCCGAGTCCTTTTCACGCCGGCCGCGCGCCTGGCCAGCGCTCTGCCGGACTTGCTCCCGCCGCTGTGCTTTTTGGCGCTTCTGCTGTTTCCCGCCTTATGCTTCGCGCAAGGGGTCCATCATCCCTTCGCGGTCGGAGTGAATGAGGGCGCCGCTTCCCCTGCCAATGGCTTCTCGGCCTGGATCTTAGCCCAGGAATCGAGCTTTTACCGGCTGCTGAGCGGAGCCATTAAAGCCGCACAGCAAAACGGCACGGCCGCTTGGGGACTGGTTGCGCTGAGCCTTGCTTATGGTGTTTTCCATGCCGCTGGCCCCGGCCACGGGAAGGCCGTGATCGCTTCCTACATGTTTGCCAATGAGCGCGCTTTGCGCCGCGGCATCGCCATTGCTTTTGGTGCGGCGGTCTTGCAAGGCTTCAGCGCGATTACGGTCGTCGGCATCAGCGCAGTCATCGTCAAGGCGACCGCTCAGAACATGCGCGCGGCGATCAATGCCGTCGAGATCGCGAGCTATGCCGGAATCGTCTTGCTCGGAGCCCTTCTCCTTTATGCCAAGGGCGCCGCGCTTTTGGGCGCGCTGCGCTCGGCGCCTCTGATCGCGGTCCCGGCTGGCGTGCCCCATCCAGCAGCGGTCCCGGCCGTTTGCTCGAGCGATCATGCCCATGGCCCGGGCTGTGGTCATGCCCATGCACCCGATCCCCGCAGTCTGCTCTCCAGTTTTTCTTGGAAAACGGCAATCCTCACCGCGATAACCGCCGGGCTCAGGCCGTGCTCGGGCGCCATTCTTGTTCTCGTTTTTGCGCTCGCGCAGGGGATTTTTCCGGCAGGCGTTTTTTCCGTGGCGGCAATGTCGCTTGGCACGGCACTAACCACGGCCGGGCTTGCGAGCGCGGCGGTCTCGCTAAAGAGGCTCTCGGTCAAATATTCGAAACCCGGATCGCACCGTCTTCTGATCGCAGGCCGAGTCTTTGAGTTTCTGGCCGCGGCTGCAGTTTTGGCGCTCGGCCTCGTGCTCCTAGCCGCAGCGCTTCAAAACGCAGGCGGCGCACCCTGAAGGCGCGCCGCCCGCCCAGCTCTCTGTACGCTGGGCTAGGACTGGGTCTTAGCCCATGGCGGAAGTGTCGACTGTCTTGCGGTAGAGATGCCACGTCGAATGCCCGAGAACCGGAATGACGACGGCAAGGCCGGCAAAGATCAGCAACGCGCCGCCTAGGAGCGAGAGGGCGACAATCAGGCCCCAAACCGCCATGACTAGCGGATTTTTCAGAACCGCGCGCACAGAGGTAAAGATCGCGACTGGCACATCGACGTCGCGGTCAAGGAGCAAAGGGAAGGATAAGACGCTCACGCTGAGGGCGACAACAGCATAGAGGAATCCGATTGCCGTTCCAACGGCGATGAACTTCAAGCCTTGGGACGTGGTCAGAATGTCGCGAAGGAAGGCCGTGGTCGATTCGGGCGGCGCGGCTCCGAAGAAGGCTGAATAAAGGGCTTGGGCAGTAAAAATCCAGCACGTGAGGATCACGATCAGCAGCAACCCCACCGATAAAATCGAGAAGTTTAAATGGGAGCGGATCACGCCGAAGGCGTCCTTCCAGGCAGCGTCGATGCCATATTCGTGCGATTCGGGGATGAGTCCCGCCTCCCGCCGGCGGCTGATCTCGTAAAACGCAAGCGCCGCAAATGAGCCGATCAAGGGAAAGCCCACGAGGAGCGGCGCAAGGAAAAGCGGCGAATTGCCGACAACAAGCCAAATGCCGACGATCGGGTAAATGAGACCAAGGAAGAATAAGTGCGAGGGCATTGCCCGGAAATCGTCGATGCCCTTGCTGACCGCCTCCTTGAGGTCGGCCAGGGTGATCTTGCGCACATTGGGATAGACGGCAACAGCCCCATTATCCGTAAAGGTACGGGAATCAGGCATAATCGACCTCCCCATTGAGCCATGCGCGGCCAGGAAGGCTTGCGGGGCGCGTGCGCAGCGGCCCGGCAGCCACCGCCGCTTAATCGATTATACGCTCAAATAAGCGCGGCGCTAGGGCGATCAACGGCGATTTCACCCGAATAGCGGGCGGAAGGCTGTCCTTTGAAGTTATAGTTTCCCGTATGCGTGAGCTTGCCTTCGGTATCGAGCCAAATCTTGCACCCGAGATCGCGCCATCTCTGGCAAAAGGCAAAATCCTCGCTGAGATACGCTCCCGTGTCCTTGTCGATCATCGACTCGAAAAGTGCGTAGTTCTCGCTGCGTTTGGCGTTTGAATAGGCGTGGACGCTATTATACCGCGTCCCGGGATAGGCTGTAATCATGCGCTCGATCGCCTCCCGCTTCAGGAGCATGAAGCCGCCGCCGCAATAAATGGCCGTTGCAAAGCGGCCTTCCCGTTCAAGCTGCGGCCCGGTGCAAAGCGTTCCGACATAGAAGAGCGGAGCGGTGTGAAAGCTCTCCTTGGCGGTGACTGCGCGCCTGACCGCTGGATCGCTCCAGTCGATCACCTTCAGGGGATAGATCCCGGCCACGAACTCGCGGCCGAAGGAGAGCATGTGATGAACCTGCTCGGGCTCGAAGCTGATGTCGGCATCGATGAACAGAAGATGGGTCGCGTCGGTGCTGAGAAACTGGCTGACGAGGGTATTGCGGCTCCTTGTGATCAGCGAATCGTGCCCAAGGAGCGCAAGCGTTATGCCGAAGTTCGCCTGGGCAGCGAAGGCAACGAGGCTTAGGACCGACTGCATATAGTGCTGCGATACGAGGCCGCCGAAGCAGGGCGTCGCGATGAAAATGACCGGCTTTTGCGCCGGCTTTGCCGTTCCTGTCATGCAATACGGTCCAGATCTTGGAGCAAGCGGCCCTCGCCGCGTCAGCCAGACTTAGCCAGCAAAGGCTTGCGCGAGCCTGCCGCCCGGCTCTGCTCCTCAGTCTGGCAGGGCGCGGGAGAGAAGGAGGCTTTCAACGCTCTTCAAATCGCAAGCACCAAAGAGGCCGTGAGGCGCACCTTCGAGGCGGGTCCTTGCATAAGCTTCGGCAAGCACACCATTCGCCTCAGCGAGAGCGGCAAGCGCCCCTAGGCGTGCGAGAGTTTCGGCGATGAGACGAGCGCGGGCTTCAACATTCCCCGAGCGGATGGCCTCAGCAATCCTCTCCGCCGCTGCTTTACCCGGGATTCCACAAATATTTGCGAGGTCTTTCATGACCGCTTGCGCCGCCTCGCGGTTGCGGTGCAACACGCGCAGGACATCGAGAGCCACGACATTGCCTGAGCCCTCCCAGATTGCGTTGAGCGGCGCTTCGCGGTAGAGCCGGGCCACCGGAAGGTCTTCGACATAACCATTGCCGCCGAGGCATTCGAGCGCCTCGTAAACGAAGGCAGGCACGGATTTTGCCACGAGATATTTGACGGCAGGCGTCATCAGCCGGGCATAGGCGGCCTCGGAGGGCTCGCTCCCCGCGCGCTCATAAGCGCGGGTCAAGCGGAAAACGAGCGCGGTATTCGCCTCGCATTCAAGCCCAAGATCGGCAAGAACGGCGCGCATCGCGGGCTGGTCGATGAGCAGGCGCCCGAACACCGAGCGGTGCCTCGCCTGGTGCATCGCGTGCGCAAGTCCGAAACGCATTTGGCCCGCGCTTGCGACCGCGCAATCGAGCCTCGTCCACTGCACCATCTCCATGATGGTGCGCACGCCCTCGCCCTCGGGGCCGAGACGCTCGGCGTAGGCGGCATCGAATTCCACTTCGGATGAAGCGTTTGAGCGGTTGCCGAGCTTATTCTTAAGCCGCTGGAATCGCAGCGCATTGATGCATCCGTCTGGCCGGAAGCGCGGCAGAAGGAATGCGGTCAGACCACCGGGCGCCTGCGCCAGGATGACGAAGGCATCCGACATAGGGGCGGACATGAACCATTTGTGCCCCGTGATCTCGTAATGGCCATCCGCTGGGCGCGCTGTGGTGATATTGGACTTGACGTCTGTACCCCCCTGGCGCTCGGTCATGCCCATGCCGAGGGTGACGGACTCCTTTTCGAACCAGGGCCTCGTTGCGGGGTCGTAGACGCGTGAGAGAATACGCGGCAGCCACGCGGCGTAAATGGCGGGCGCCGCTTCGAGCACGGCCACACTCGCGTTGGTCATTGTGAGCGGGCAGATGTGGCCCGCCTCGATTTGTGTCGCCATATAGAGCCGCGCCGCGCGCGCGATCGCGTGGCCCGGCTCCTTGCTCGTAGAGGCCTCGCAATGCAGCCCCGCCGCCATGCTTTTTTGCATCAGCGCGTGGTAGGCGGGATGGTATTCGACCAAGTCGGCGCGGTTTCCCGCCGCATCGACTATCTTAAGGCAAGGCGGAGACTCGTTCGCCTGCCGACCCAGGGCCATTATTTGCGCCGAGCCAAATTCCTTGCCGAAGGACAAGAGGCCCGCAGCCTCAGGGTCAACGCCCGCCCGCGTAACCGCATCGCGAAGCGGCCGGTCGCTCGCAAAGAGATCGATATTTTCGAAGGGCGGCGTTTGATTAAACGAAGCCGCTTCGAAACCGCCGGGGAGGGAAGGCATTCAGGCCTCCTGCGTCTTCAGCAGGCCTATTCGCCCGCAAGCCGCAACTGGGCCGCAGCCGAATCGCGCTCGCGCAAGAACGACTCGGTGCGGGCGATATAGTCCCGCGTCAGGGGAACGGCATCGAGCCTTTTTGCGAGCTGGATTTGGAACACTCCAAGCCCGCCGCAGCGGAAGGCCGTTTCGGAACCCGCAAGATAAAACTCCCACATCCGGCAGAAGCGCTCGCCGTGCGAGGCTTTGACTTCGTCCCTGCGCGCCGCAAAGCGCTCGCGCCAGGCTTTGATCGTCTCGGCATAGTGGAGCCGCAGGACTTCAAGGTCGGTCACATAAAGACCCGCGCGCTCGATTGCCGGCAGGATCTCCGAGAGGGCGGGCATATAGCCGCCGGGGAAGATGTATTTGGCGACCCAGGGATTGGTCGCGCAGGGGCCATCGAGCCGGCCGATGGTATGAAGGAGAGCCACGCCATCCTTATCGAGGAGGGCTGCAATTTTCCGGAAGAATTCGGGGTAGTGCGCAAGCCCGACGTGCTCAAACATGCCGACCGAGACGATGCGGTCGAAGCGGCCTTGCAGCTCGCGGTAATCGCAAAGCTGGAAATCGGTTGCTCCCGAGAGCCCTAAGTCCGCGGCGCCGGATTTCGCCACTCCGATCTGCGTCCGGGACAGGGTGACGCCGGTGACTTGCGCACCGCAGAATTGCGCGAGATAAATCGCAAGCCCGCCGAAGCCGCAGCCGATATCGAGCACCCTTTGGCCGGGCTCGATGAGGAGCTTTGCGCCGATATGCCGTTTCTTGGCGAGCTGCGCCCTCTCCAGATTCTGGCCCGGCGCATCGAAATAGGCGCAGGAATATTGCATGCCTGAGTCGAGGAAACGCATGTAGAAGCGCGCGTCGAGATCGTAATGATGGGCGACATTGCGCCTTGCGCGCAAAGGGTCATTAGGCCGGACAATATGGCGCAACGCTGACCGGACCTTCTGCCAAAGGCGCACCCTCAAGGAGGCATCTCGCTGCCACATATTGGACCCGCCGAGCATCATCACGTCAAAGAGGGTGCCCTCCGTGATATCAATGCGGCCCTCCATATAGAGTTCGCCGAAGCGCAGTTCGGGATCGAGGAGGAAGAGCACTGGCGCCGTCTTATCGTTAAAACGCAGCCCGAGCTTTGGCCCGGATCCCCTTCCCGCCGTCAGTCTGCGCCCGCCCGGCAGTTCGACATCAATTGTTCCACTCTTAATCAGTCCAGCAAGCAAGCGATCCCGCAAGTTTCCCATAGACCCCCCTTTTCGTTCCTCACAAAAGAACGAGCCAATGGTCTTCAGCTTCGTTGAGCCCAGGGCCATCTCCGCCGCCCAGCGCCCCGGCCGGACGCGGCGCAACGGTTATGGAACTCCTTGGGCGTGGCCGGTGTTTTCTCCTTAAATATATAACCGGACTGACGTAACATTGTTCATTTGACCCTCTGCCGCAACGCGGAAGCGGGGCACCGAAGGAGCATGCCATGAAAAAAGGCTTCGCAACGCTCTTAGCCTCGGCCGCCGTCGCCGCGGCGCTTTTTGCGGGTGCGCCCGCCTCGGCAGCCTCCTGCGCGCCGCGCTACACCGCTCACCACTGGAGGGCTCATCGCTGCCCGGTCCGGCTCGCCGCCCCGCCCGTCAGACACGCAGGCTATTGGGGCTTGAAGCACTGGGGCTACGGCTCCTACCGCTGGGGCTGGTGGCCGGAATTTGCGGGCGTTGGCCTGACGGTCAATTCCGATATCGGCTGGGGCTATCCCTATTGGGCTTATTACGGGCTTGGCGGCTCACCCTATTGGTTCGCCTACGATTATTTCGGCCCTTATGATCCCTGAGCGTTCGCGCCCGGCTTTGGAGAGTTCCGCAGCGGCAGTTCCCTAATCAGCTGCGCCTGACCGGGCGACCCGCCGGGAATGGCCAATGAAACACAATGGAACGATTTTCGCCAGCTGATGTTTCGCTTCCGGCCGTTCTTAGGCCATCGGCCGGCCCAGCAGAATTGGCCGTCTGCTTTCCTGCAGGTGCCGGCCGAAATGGCAACACCGGAAGGGAGATGAACATGAGACGCTCAGCTATTTTCATGGCTACGGCCGTGCTCGGTGCCGGGTTGGTAGCGAGCGAGGCTGCCGCAGCGATTAAAGCGGCTGGCTACCACGGCCGCACGTCCGCTGGCCGCAGTGTTGCCTACCACGGCCGCACGCTCGCCGGCCGCAGCGTTGCCGGCCGTGGCTGGCGTGGAGCAGGCTGGCGGTACGGCTGGCGTGGCGCCGGCTGGCGCGGCGGCTGGGGTAACCGCCCGGCCTGGGGCGGGTGGCCAGGCTACACTGGAGTGGGCTTAGCTGGACTTGGCGCGGGATTGGGAGCGGCCGCCAATCCATGGCCGGGCTATTATGGCTATAGTTACGGCTATCCTTATAATTATTCGTATAGCTATGGCTATCCCTATAATTACCCGTATGGCTACGGTTATCCGTTCGGTGGATTAGCGGCCGCCGCGGCCGCGCCCGTAGCGGCGGCGGCAACCGTCGCGGCGGCAGCCACGGCTCCTCTGGTAACCGGCCGGAGCGCCGCAACTGGGCAAATGGAGATGGGCGGCCACTGCACTACGCCTGCGAAAACGTGCCTGCTAAAGTCCGAGTCTTGGGTCGGTAATGGCTGCTCGTGCCGTGTGCCGGGCGGCCGCGCCCGGGGTTCCGTGGCACCCTAGTTTCCCCCGCTATGAGTCTCGCTTGCGGGATCCATCGCGCAAGCGGGATTCTCTCGTTCCAGGCAATTATCGGAGCAGGGCACGAGAGGCATCCCGGGCCTTGCCTTTTGTTCGCCGCTTTGCTTATAAGGCTCGCGTCCGCGGACCTCGCCGCGTGGCGCGATCCTGCTTTTCCGGCTCTTCCATGCGCCTCCCGGCACGATGGCGCGGGCGGGCGGATCCTATTCTGGGCGCTTGCCGCCCGAAGGAGTAAGGCAAATGCCCAAGCTCAAAACAAAATCCGGCGCCAAGAAGCGCTTCAAGATCACGGCAACTGGCAAGGTTGTCTATGCCCAGATGGGCAAGCGCCACGGGATGATCAAACGCACCAACAAGCAGATCCGCAATTTGCGCGGCACCGCGATTTTGTTCAAGACCGACGGCGATAACGTCAAGAAGTTCTTTTTGCCCAACGGCTAAAGGGTCCGCCTTCCCCTTTTACGCATCCGGAGATGAGCCATGGCTCGCGTCAAGCGCGGCGTCACCTCGCACGCTAAGCACAAAAAGATCCTTAAGCAGGCCAAGGGCTTTTATGGCCGCCGCAAGAATACGATCCGCGCCGCCAAGGGCGCGGTCGACCGCTCGATGCAGTATGCAACGCGCGACCGGCGAGCCAAGAAGCGGGTGATGCGCGGCCTCTGGATCCAGCGCCTCAATGCGGCGGCGCGCGAGCATGGACTCACCTATTCGCGCTTCATTGGCGGGCTCGCCAGGGCCGGGATTACCATTGACCGCAAGATCCTGGCCGATCTTGCGATCAGCGAGCCCGGGGCCTTCCGCGCGATCGCCGAGAAAGCGAAGGCGGCAGCCGCAGCGGGGGCTTAAGCCGACAGGTTCAACAATAACATTTGTTGATAAGGATCAAGGCGGCCAATGGCCGCCTTTTTATTTGGTCTGAAGCGTGGCGGGACCGGAGGAACCGGAGCCAAGCTCTCCCTCAATTTGCGTCACACGCCGACCGTTATTTGGATGGGCCGCTAACGGCGGGCCCTGCACGCGGCGCTCTGAATCACCGGCACCAAGCGGTACGGCTTTCTCGCGCGCTCCCCCAACGCCGCGATGGCAGGGACCGCCAATCCGGTGCCCGTGAGGCTGACAATCGGGGACGATACCGGCACGATTGCCGTGAATGGGTACATCTCGAAATGAAGGCGCTACAGGCCCACCGGAACCGGAGCGGCTTGGCAATCACTCCTGATGGGAAACGCGTCTATGTGCTGAGCTGCACAAACAGCTGTGGCACTCTTGTTGTGGAGGCGATTGATGTCGCCGCCCGCAAGGTGATTGCCACCATCCCGATAGGGGAGAGCATGCCAGTGCAGAGCATCGCCATCATTCCCGGCATTCCTCTGAGCTTTACCTCCAAGCTCTTCATCAGCCAGAGCAAGTCCTATTTCGAGCTGCTCTCGAACATCACCCTTGGGAGCGGGGCGGATTGGCTCAATCCGGTGACCGATCCGGTCACCATTCAGGTGGGGTCT